>ERZ1292640.85-Hain-H43-02um-R1-85-length-72424-cov-43_pt2 | contig 28574 bp, 23 predicted proteins | sample MGYA00564404_ERZ1292640 | MGnify/ENA primary metagenome ERZ1292640 (study PRJEB36523, sample SAMEA6512636) | groundwater metagenome | collected 2019-01-08 | study: AquaDiva: Metagenomics assemblies of 32 groundwater samples | reverse complement strand
AATCTCTTGTATCCGGCTCTTCTGCTTGCGTTCGTAACCGGGCCTTATATCGTGACTGGGTCGCGGCCGGGGCTGCTTTGGGCGGCGGGGGCCAACGGCGCCGCCTGGATCGTTGCCGCCGGCATCGGCTTGCTGCTCTTGCTGCGCGTGATGCCGGAGCCCATCCGAGCCTCGGCTCGCCTCTATGAGAAGTCGGAATGGATGGCCATGGTCCCGCCCCTGTTGTTTATCGGCGGCGCGAATAGCCTCATCGGGCGCGGCGACGTGCTGGTTCTCGGAGCCCTTGGAACAAGCCGCGACGTGGCTCTTTACACCGTCGCCACCCGCGGCGCCGAGTTCGTACTGTTCATGCACGACGCCGTGGCCCTCGTCGGGACGTCTTTGTTCGCCAGCATCTACGCCAGCGGCGACCGCGACGAGCTGCAACGGTTCACCGGCCTGGCGACCAAAATGATCCTTTGGGCCTCCTTGCCGGTCTACAGCGCATTGTTTCTGTTTGCTCCCCGCTTCCTCGGTCTCTACGGAGCCGAGTTCATCGAGGCCGCCGGCGTGATGCGGCTCCTGCTCACCACCTTCTTTCTCAGCAGCCTCGGTGGTTTTGTCCACCTCATGCTGTATATGACCGGCCACCAGCGCGATGTGGGCATTGTCATGGGCATCTCCGGGGCATGCAACGTGGGGCTGTGCTTCTTGCTCATCCCCGTCTGGGGCAAGATGGGAGCGGCCGTCGCCTCTGGGACGAGCTTAGTACTGCTGCGAGGCGTCCTCGTGCTGGCGCTGTACAAGAGGGTGGGTATAGTTTCGTTGCCGTTCTGTTTTCGCGGGAGATCATGACCGCGCTTTCCCTTCGGTCGAGCCATCGCGGTTCGGACTGCTTCATGGAAAGCCCCAACTGGCTCAGGGATCGACGGTGCTTGCTAATACAAGCGCTCGTAAGGATCGGCGCCCAGTTTTGTCGGCGCTGGCCTTCACTCATGCCAAGAGAACTCGTCAAAACGGCTTTCGCGTTGTTTTCTCCCACAGGCGACGTTCTTACCTACCACGACAAGAAGTTCGTGTTGCGGTGTTACAGGTCGCACTGGATCGCCCATTGCCTCGGCTCCTATGAACCAGTAACCCGGGTGGTGATGGAGTCTCTGTTTCACCCTGGGATGGTCTTCGTGGATGGGGGGGCCAACGTCGGTCTGTACTCGGTTCTCGCCTCCAAGGTGGTGGGATCTCAGGGAATGATCCATGCCTTCGAGCCGCACCCGGTGGTCCATTCGATGCTGATTTCGAACCTCTCCGTGAATGGGTGTGACAATGTGAAGCCGTGGAAGGCAGCGCTCGGGTCGGCCACCGGAACAGCGTCACTGTATCATTCCGCCGAGCCGGGTTCTCACTCGTTGTTTGAGAGCAACTCGGGTGAACGCTACTCAGTCAAGGTGCTTCCTCTCGACGAAGCCGTCGGGAACGACCGAGTAGACCTCGTCAAGCTGGATCTGGAAGGCTGCGAGCCCCTCGCTTTGCAAGGGATGCACTCCATCCTCGCCAGGCGGTCCAAACCGATCCTCATGATGGAGTTCTGCTCCTCTTGGCTTAAACGGGCAAGCGTATCCCCTTCCGACATCCTGGAGCTCCTCGAATCCCGCGGATACGAACTCAAAGCCATCGATGACAACCACAGACGGGGGCCGTTCGATCTCGATGCGCGGGAAAAACGCGCTATCGAGCAGGACGACTTCGACTATAACCTCCTTTGTATTCCGGAAAGGTAGCTATGTGCATCAGCCCGCTGGTATCGGTGATTACCCCCACCTACAACCACGGCCGCTACTTGGGCCGTTCGATTGAGAGCCTGCTGGCCCAGACCTACGCGAATTGGGAGATGGTCATCGTAGTCGATGGCTCGACGGACAACACGCTAGAGGTCATCCAGTCCTTCCAGGATACCCGCATCAGCCACATCTATCAGCAAAACCGCGGTGTCCGCCAGTTGGCCGCCACCATCAACTCCGGTTTGCGACGAACCAAGGGCGAGCTGGTCACCATGCTCCCTAGCGACGACACCTGGCCCGACTATCGGCTGGAGAAGCAGGTCCCCCTATTCGACGATCCGAACGTCGTGCTCTGCTTCGGTCGCCAGTCCATCATCGACGAGAACGACCGGCTCTTGGGCGAGAACACGCCTCCGCCGGAGCTCGCCAGGATCCGGAACCGGCCGCCCGGCTCCGCGCTGCAAGAGATGTTCCTCTCCAACTTCATCCCTCAGCCTACTGTTCTGATTCGAAGGGCGGCGCTCGAAAAGATCGGCGGTTATCTCCAGCCGCCCGGCCTGCTGGCGGAAGATTATCCCACCCACATGGCTCTTGCCTTGCAGGGAGAATTCCGCTACCTCGACCTTCCGCTCGCCAACTATAGGATGCACCAGGACCAGATGACCCGCAACCATTACCTGGAGATGGTCGAATCAGACGTGCCGTATGTTCTGGAGTTCTTTCGCAGCCTCGATCCGGAGATGCAGAAACGGACCGGGTGGTGCGAGGCGGATCTCGCTAGCGCGCTCTCGGACCGTCTTCACAACACCTACTTCGAGGTGGGCCGCCGGGAACTCCTCGCCGCCGAGTGGAACGACGCACGCCGCCACTTTCTTGCCGCCCTGAGACGCGGCACCCCCCAGACGAAGCTCAAGGCCTTCCTGGGCTTGTCGTACGGCGTCCTCCACAAGGACTTGGAAAGCACCGCGCGGCTTCTCGGCCGGACGCCGCTGCGGTAAGCACCCGCGCTTTCGCCCGGCCTCGACGCGACCGTCACCGATGCGCCTCGATCACAAGCTAATTGACGTCCTGTACAGGGCCCGCGACCTCTGGAGAGGCGTCCGCGGCCACGACGCCTATCAAGATGATTGGCTGGGACAGTACTTTCTCGACGGCAAGTCCTATTTCACCGACTTTCGCTGCCGCGCCCAATGGCACGGCGCCTATCGAGACAATGTTCCCGTTCTCTACATGCCATCGCTCTCCCGTACGCTGTTCTTCCCGATGACCATCATGCAATACGGCTTAGGAAGCATCGACAGGTACTTCGAGACCGGTCAGACGGTTTATCTGGAGAAGGTTCGCCACGTGACGCGCTGGCTCTTCGCCAACTGCAACGAGAACGGCTACCTGGATAACCTCTTCCGCGACATAAACAGCAATCCGAGAATCGAGTACTACTCGAACAACAGCGCCATGACCCAAGGGCACGCCATCTCGTTCCTCGTCCGCGTGACGCAACAGCGCCTGCTTCCCGACCTTGCCGACGAGGCAGCGCGCCTGGCCGTGCGGCTGAGCAGGAACCTGATGCTTCCGGTGGACCAGGGTGGAGCCAGCCTCTATCGGGGCCGCCGCGTTTACCTGTGCGAATACTGCCGTAAGGACGATTACGTGATCCTCAACGGTTGGATCTTCGCATTATTTGGGCTGTATGACTACTGCGGCGCATTCCCCGGTAGCGAAGCGGATGCGCATCTGGGGGCCACGCTGGACACGCTTTGCGAGGAGATCGAGCGCTTTGTGAGGCCCGACAATTGGTCGTACTACGATAACCAAAGACGTTTCTCTTCCCCGACGTATCAGCTCACGCATATCAGTCAGTGTGAAGCGATGTTTCGTCTGACAAATCGCAGCGTCTTTCGCGCAGTGCACGACAGGCTCGTGCTTGGTTACAACTTCCACAACCGGCTCAAGTACGCCGTCCGTAAGATTCCGGAGAAGCTTGTGGACTCCCATCGCTATGTGACCGCCCGGGCGGACTCCGCGAGATAGGCGGGCAAGCAGAGATTCGGCTGGGCGGGCGGGTACACACGAGAAGAAAGGCGCCATGCGGCTGTGCTATGTCGGTGATGTTTCGAGCTGTCACACGCGGCGGTGGGTTGACTTTTTTGCCAGGCGGAAATACGACGTTCATGTGATCTCCACCACTGACCGGCGTTGCGCGGAGCTGTCGAATGTCACCATGCATTCGCTGACACTGTCGCGGAGGGGGAGCTACACCGAGGACTTGGTACGCGGGCTCTTCGCCATGCCGGCACGAGTGAGCAAACTGCGGCGCCTGCTTCGCGAGCTGCACCCCGACGTTGTGCACGTTCATTACATAAATGAGGCGGCGCTGTTCTCCGTTTGCGCCGGCATCCGGCCCATGGTCCTCACGGCTTGGGGCTCCGACATCCTGGTCTCCCCGGAAAAGTCCTGGATCCGGAAGCAGGCGGTCAAGTACACCCTCAAGCGGGCTGATGCGATCACCTGCGATGCGGATCACATGAAGCAGCGAATGGTTTCCCTGGGCGCGGATCCGGAAAAGGTGAGAGTGATTTTCTTCGGCACCGATGTCGAGCGATTCCATCCCGGGCGGCGCGACCCCGAGCTGCGCCGGCGGTTTGCCGCCGACGGGGGGCCCGTCGTCATCAGCATTCGCACTCTCGAGCCGGTGTACGACGTGGCATCGTTGATTCGGGCGATACCCGCGGTGCTGGCGCGCTTTCCAGAAGCGGTTTTCCTCATCGGCGGAACGGGTTCGCTCGCGGCCGCGCTGGCCGGGCTGGCAGCCGAGTTGGGTGTCCAAGACAGCGTCCGGTTCTTGGGTGCTCTGTCGCAAGAGGCGTTACCGGCCTATCTAGCCTCCTCGGACGTGTACGTATCCACGGCGCTGTCCGATGGCGGAATCGCCGCTAGCACCGCCGAGGCCATGGCCTCCTCTCTGCCCGTCGTCATCACCGATGTGGCCGACAACCGCCAATGGGTCGAGGATGGCGCCAGCGGATTCCTGGTTCCGCCGGGTCAACCGGGGGTTCTGGCCCAGCGGATCGTACAGTTGTTGGAAGCGGAGGGCATGCGGGCCCGCATGGGCGCCCGAAGCCGTCAAATCATCGCGGAGCGCAACAACCTGCACACTGAAATGTCGAAGGTGGAGCGGCTCTACCAGTCGCTCGCCGGAGGACCTCAGCGGAGGCACCTGTGAGCACGTCGAGGCCCCGGGCCGTGCTGGAAGCGCCATGTTACACCGGATGCGCCAGTCCAGGCCGACCGGTGATACGACCCAGGCAGAACCAGAACGCCCGGCAAGTGCTGATCGCCGCGGTTCTTGCCGGCGTGGCCTCGATCTTCCTCAGCACCCAATATCTGTCCCGTTTCCCCTACGGCGAGGTGATTTTCCCGTGGCAATTCCCAATTTGGGTCCTTGTGCCTGTGTTCGCTACCGGCTTCCTGCTCTGCGTTTGCGTGATTCTGAAGCCGACGATGTTCTGGCAGGTCCTGGTGGGAACTTCGATCCTCACCGCGGGCATGTTCGTGCTTCGGTTCTCGATATTCGATGAATGGTTGGTGGCGTGGATCGCCTTGGGCGGGGTGCTCGCGGCGAAGAATGGCTCTATTCGGCCGAGAAGCGGCCAGATCCGCCCGGGATGGATATTCTGTTTTCTGGCCCTCGGCTTCCATTTGTTCGTCATGAGCATTGTCGGGCTCATCGCCCATGGAAACCTCAAAGCGGTTCGCTTCTCGGCAACATTCGCCATCGTGATTGTAATCGGGTACCTCCTGGCGAAGTATGATTTCCCCCGTCCGGACGCGCGGCGCATCACTCTGATGACAGCGTCGCTCTGCCTTGCCTACTACGTTCTGACCATCCTTCATGGCGTTGTCTTTAAGGAAACTGTCTTCGTGGAGAACATCATGTGGGGAATCGGCTTTTCGGGGGCGGGGAACCTCACCGTCGCAGGAGTCGTTGGCATGCCCGCGGCCTGCATCTTGATCGGCCGGGAACGGGGTTGGCGCCGGGTCTTGGGCTGGGCCATGATGCTCGTCGGCCTCGTCATCATCGTTTTGGGGGATTCGCGGGGCGGGATGCTGAGTCTTCTCGGCACGGTGCTGGTCGCCCCCTTCGCGGTCGGATTCAAACCCATGCTCAAGATGGCCGCCAGCGGCATCCTTGCGACGATTGTGATCGGGACGGCAGCTTTCAACCGGCCCCAGTGGGGACTGGACATGGGAGATGCACTGCTCAGCGCCTTCCACATCCAAAGCGGAGGCACCACCCGGGACTACTTCGGCCGCCAGGTGATGATGACGAAGGGGGACGCCGGCCGGTTTATGTATGTACGCAGCGCGATTCAGACTCTTCTGGAGAATCCTCTCCTGGCCCTAACCGGCGTGGGCACATACGGATACTTTCCCGCGGTCGCCCCCTATTTGGCGCAGGTTGCGGACGAGCGCGAAGTTCCTCTCGCAATCGTGAATTACGGCTCGTCGATCGGGGGAGTTGTGGAACCCCCCCGGCCGCCTGCCCTCGGGGGCTTCATCGCCGAGACCGGCCTGATCGGAGTGACTTTGATCCTGCTTTGCTGCGCAGCCGCGATCTCTGCCACGGTGTTGCGCAGATCGCGCGCGAGAGATTTCATCTTGTTGAGGGGACCGAACCTTCTGGTGGCCGCTTCGGTAGCCTTCATCATGGCGTGGATGTACTTCGGCGAGATCCAGGACCTGATGCTGCTTTATGTGTTGATCATGCCCTACGGGATCGCCCACACCTGGGGGCAAATGGACAATCGCGGGCGATCAGCGCCGATGCTCCTGCGTGGGCCGGTGGGGGCGGCCGGGCCGTACCGCCGGCCGGCGGCTTATTCGTGGAGATAGAAAGCGGCAGGCGCCGCCGCGGCATTTGAGTCTTAGGTGCGTAGAGGTCATTTCATGCGAGTGTGGCTGTTAAAGATTTCCGAGCCCCTTCCCCTGGATTCGGCCGTGAACAAGGGGCGGACGGCGATGCTGGCGGGTGCCCTGGCCGCCCGCGGCCACGAGGTCACCTGGTGGATCAGCAGTTTCGACCACCAGCGAAAACGCGTGATCTTGCCGGACGACGCCGAGGTCCAACTGGCCGGGGGCGTGTTGGCGAAGGCGCTCCAGGGAATCCCCTACCGCAAGAACTTCTCCCTCCGCCGCTACATCGACCATCGTCTGATGGCTCGCAAGTTCCGGCAGCGGGCGGCGCAGATCCAGCCGCCGGACGTGATCGTGGCTTCCATGCCGGACCATCATCTGGCCTGGGAGGCGGTGGCATTCGCCCGGGAAAGAAACATTCCGGTCCTGGTGGACATTCGGGACCCATGGCCGGATGTCTTCCTCGACCACGTTCCTCCGCCCGTAAGGTTGCTTTTTAAGACGGCCCTGTTCCACGATTTCCGGACCCTCAGCAAGGCGCTTCGAGGCGCTGATGCCATCTTGTCAACGGTGAGCGACTGGCTCGAATGGGGACTGGCGAAGGCGGACCGGGGCGGAACCTGGAAGGACCGGGTGTTTCTCATTGGAGTTCCGCGGCAGGCGGCGGGGAGGGAGAAGCCGCCGCCCGGCAGACTCGCGCCGGTGCTCGAGCACCTGCGTGACCGGTTCGTGGTGAGTTTCATTGGCACGTTCAACCGCAATTACGAGCCCAGAGTGGTGGCGGAGGCGGCGATGCTGTTGCGCCAGCGCCAGAACCTCAATGGCCGTGTGGCATTTCTCTTAGCCGGGGACGGCGACTATTTCGCCCGGCTGCGGAAGCGGACTCAGCATCTCGACAATGTGTTCTTTCCGGGCTGGGTGAACCGCGAGGAGATGGAGGCCATCCACGCCGTTTCCGCCGTGGGCGTGGTACCAAGCCTGCTGCCCACCCCAGCCTTTCCCAACAAAGCGTCCGGGTACTTGAGCGCCGGGCTGCCGGTCCTTTGCTCGAATGACGGGGACCTGCCGCGGATGTTGTCCGCCTATCAGGCGGGATTCCGGTTCGAACGAGGCAACTCCAGGCAACTGGCTGACCTGATACACCGGCTGGCGGAAGAACCGGAACTGCTGGCAACCATGTCGCGCAATGCCCGCCGGCTGTTCGATGAGAAACTGGACGCCGAGAGGGTCTACTCATCGTTTGCAGACCACGTGGAGGCGGTAGCTGGCCGTCGCCCGGCTTCGGCTCCGGGCGATCTGGATTTCAAGGCCAAGGTCGCGGCGGGGTGATCCATGCATCGGACCGGGACAGAGCCGTTGCTAGCCTGTGTGAAGCGTCTGGATCAAGGGCTGAACCAGGAGGAATGGCTGGCGTTGCTCAGCCCGCGCAAGCGGGAAGAAGCCACGTTTCACGATTGGACCCACGGCGCCGACCTCGACACGCCCGAGCAGGAGGAGGAATGGACGTCGGATCATCCCAACATGAAGTTCTACGCGACGGATCAGGAGACGGCGCTGCATCGGGAGGCATGGATCCGGAAACACGCACCGGGGCAAGTGGTGCTGGATTACGCCTGTGGCCGCGGCACGCTGGCCCTGATGGCGGCCGCCGCTGGCGCGGCCCTTTCCATTGGAATCGACATCAGCCCTGCTTCCATCCGAAACTGCCGACGCAGGGCGGCGGCCCAGGGGCTGGCCAGCAACACGTACTTCCTGGTGGCCGACTGCGAGCAGACCGGCCTCCCCGATAATTCGATCGACCGGATCCTGGCGGCGGGGTGCCTTCACCATCTGGACCTGACACATGCCTTCCCGGAACTGCGCCGGATTCTCAAGCCCGGCGGCAGGGTCTATGCTGTCGAAGCGCTGGCATACAATCCCGTCATCCGCTTGTACCGGCGCCTCACGCCCCATCTGCGGACATCTTTTGAAAAGGATCATATCCTCTCGTTGCGGGAACTGCGTTTCGCGAAGAATTTCTTTGAGGTGGAGAACGTGCGCTACTTCCATTTGATCAGCCTGGCTACGACGCCCCTGCGGCATTCCCGCTGGTTCCGGCCCGCGTTGAAGATGGCGAATGCCATCGACCGGCTGCTCTTGAGGATCCCGCCGATCAGCTACCTCGCCTGGAGTTTCTCTTTTGAGCTGGTCAAGCGCGACCGTGAGTGAGACATTGCCGGGCCGCCGCTTTTTGTTTTCTCTCGACGCGGATTGGTTTCCGGGTTCCCATACGGGATTGTCGCGGGTCTACGAGTTCTGCGAGCGCTACAAATTGAGGACCACGGTTTTTTTCACCGGGCGGTTTGCCGAGACTTATCCGGAGCTGGTTCGCGAGGCGGCCATACGGGGGTACGATCTGGGCACCCACGGATGGGAACACGGTCTGGACAGGGAGGAAGACTTCCGCCGGGGGAGCTACGAACAGCAGAGGCGCTGGATCGATCTGTCCACCGAGGCGGTGGAGAAGGCGTCAGGGGTGACGCCAGTGGCGTTTCGAGCTCCGAACCTCTCCATCGGGGAGATGACGTTTCGCGTGCTCGAGGAGCGCGGTTACCGATTTGACTCCTCCATACCGGCGCGGCGGTTCGATTGCGGCTACGGCCAGGTCAGCCATCCACGGCACTTCTTCGCGCCCTTGCGGCCGTACCATCCCGCGGCCGACGACCTGGCCTCGGAGGGCGGCGGCCGCATCCTGGAGATTCCGCCCTCGGCGTTCTGGATTCCGTTGAACATGAGCGCATTACGCGTGTTGGGGCTCGCGGCCCTAAAGTGGGCGGCGAACCGCATCGCCCAGCGGTCGCCGTTGCTGGTCTTTTATGCGCATCCGGTGGAGTTCGAATACCCGGAGAAACAGACCATCCCCTCCGGGCAGCCGGCTCGCTACCGGAACGGGCTGGGGCCTCACAACCTGGACCTGCTGGCGGAGTTCGTAGAGTATGTCCTGCGGCGGGGTTACGTCTCGGAGTCCCTTGCCGGCGCGGCGAAAAGTGTGGGGGGCGGATAGAGGCAGGCTGGCTTAGAGTGGCTTCACTAAGTTCTCGATTGGATCAGGCGGCCAACGGGGCGGCGGCGGGCAATTACTCCGTCGGACTGCATATTCGCACAGCAGGTCCGGAGGACCGCGCCGCAGTAACAGGTTTGGTTAAGGCAGCCGGCGGCCGGGAATACGATCTCAAAATGATCCCGCACCGCCTGGTTTGGATCGCGTGCGCGGGGGAACGCGCCGTAGGCCTGACGATGCTCGAACCGAGGAAGCTGCGTTGGGATGATGAGGACTGGGTGGCGGGGTATTGGACCGATCTGTACATCGATCCGGCCTACCGCAGCACTAAACTGTATCCCCGGCTTGCCTCGGCCATGTTCAACGGCGCCAGGGAAGCGGGAATGTCGTTCGTCTATGCGGCCGTCCGTCGTCCCGAGGTAGCACGGGCTCATCTGGCGATCGGCATGAGCAAGGCCGGGGAGCTGCCGGTGCTGGCCAAGCCCCTGCTGCCTGTGAGCCTGCTCGCCAAGTACAAGCGTCTTCCACGGGCCGTCTCAATGTTGGGGGCCGGCCTGGACGCTGCCTACGCGGCGTTCCTGCGGCGCCGCCGGCGGCTGCGGCCGGCGTTGCCGGTCCAGGCATTGCCCTGGACCAGGTCGAACGTCGAGCAATGGCTGGAGTTGCGGCGAAGCAGCGCGGGCAGCCGTCTGCATCAGGCCTGGACGTCCGGACTGCTGCTCCGGCGCCTGGAGGAAGATCCTGACGGCATGCCGTATCTGCTCTTCGGAGCCCGGGCCAACGGCCGGCTGGCGGCCGCCGCGGTCTCGCGGCTGGTCCATCGCCGAAGCGCCATCCGCACCGAAGTAATCATGGAGACCGCCCACCGGGAAAACGAGCTCGCCGCCCTGCGGGCTTGCCTGTTGGAGATAGAGCGCCGGGCGTCCGAGCAAGACGCGGAAGTGATATTGTCCCTGCCGACGCAAGATGCAATGACCAACCGCGCCCTGCGGGCATTGGGTTACAGGGAATCTCCCGAAAGGTACATCCTCATGTACCGCATGACCAGCAGGACTCCCGCGCGGCGGCCAGCGCAGGACCTGTCACAGTGGCATTACGCCTTCTTGGATCATGACGCTTTCTAGCAGGCTGCCGAAAGAAGCCCGGCGCGAGCTGAGTTGACATCGTATGCCTGACACGCCAAACGCCGGCCGGGCAGAGGTCGCCGAGTGTGTGCGCAGGAGCCTGCATCAAATCCTCGATGTGAAAGGGAGAAAGCCCGCTATTCCCGTTCCCGATTCGACCGTCCTGATCGGGGCTCCCGATGCTCTCCTGGACTCTCTGGGTCTGGTGATGTTTCTCGCCGAGCTGGAACGGGAACTGCAACGGCGCTGGGGAGCCTCGGTGGACCTGTTTGGCGGAGCGGGGCTGCTGGACCAGGATGACGGCCCCGAGACGTTGCGGACCCTCGGCGATCGCATCCTCGGCCTTCTGAACGGCGAACGCGGCGCGCCGGCCGCGCCAGCCGGGAGGGACCTGGAATGAACGTGGAGCAGTTGTCCTGCGGCATCATCGCGGACTTCACCGCCCAACCCTTGGCGGATCTGCTCCGCAACGACGGAGTCTATCCCAGGATCGAGGCGGCGCCGGCTCCGCCGGGCCACGTCTCCCAGGCGCTGATGGAGCTGCGAGACGGCGGCTGGAAGCACCAGCCGGACCTGGCTGTCGTCTGGACGAGGCCGGAAGTTATCCCCTGTTTCCGCTCTCTGCTCGATTTCGAGCCGGTGAAAAGCAACTTGCTTCTTGAGCAAGTGGATCAGTTCGCCGGCCTGCTGATCGACGCGTCGGCTGGCGTCGGGTGCCTGTTTGCGACCACCTGGAGTGTTCCGTGGTACCGGCGGGGTCTGGGGCTTCTCAGCATGCACCCTGAGTTCGGATGGGCGTACAACGTGGCTCGAATGAATATGCGACTGGCCGAGCGCGTCGAGCGCACTCCGAACGTCTACCTGCTAGATTCGGCCCGCTGGCTCTCCAAGGTGGGTGCGGAGGCGAACAACCCTAAGCTGTGGTATGCGGGGAAGATCGCCTTCAGCCTGGAGGTCTTTCGGGAAGCTTCGGCGGAGATCAAGGCAGCCGTCTGCGGACTGGCTGGATTGTCCAGGAAACTGATCCTGCTGGACCTGGACGACACGCTGTGGGGAGGAATCGTCGGAGAAGACGGATGGCAGAACCTCAGGCTTGGCGGTCATGACCCGGTCGGGGAGGCCTTCCTGGAGTTCCAGCGGGCGTTGAAGGCGCTGACGCGCACTGGCGTGCTGATTGGCATTGTCAGCAAGAACGACCAAGCGACGGCCTTGGCTGCCATCGACAACCATCCGGAGATGGTCCTGCGGCGCGATGACTTCGCGGGCTGGCGAATCAATTGGCACGACAAGGCGGAGAATATCGTGGATTTGGTCAGCGAACTGAATCTGGGTTTGGATGCCGTGGTGTTCATCGACGACAGCCCGGCTGAGCGCAGCCGCGTGCGCGGGGCGCTGCCCGAGGTCGCGGTTCCGGAATGGCCTTCGGACAAGCTGCTCTACGCTCGCACCCTGCTGGAGATGACGGTCTTCGACCGGCCTGCCATCACCGAGGAGGATCAGACCCGGACACAGACTTACGCCTTCGACCGGCAGCGGCGCTCGTCGCAGCTTTCCTCCCAGTCGGTAACGGAATGGTTGGCCGAGCTGGGACTGGTGGTCGAGGCGGCACGTCTGGATGGAAGCGACGTCGTCCGTGGCGCGCAACTGCTGAACAAAACCAACCAGATGAATTTGCGGACCCGAAGGCTGACTCAGACCGAGCTGCTGGAGTGGTCGCACCAGCCAGGTCATGCGGTCTTTGTGTTCGGCGTCTCGGACCGCTTCGGCGACTACGGCCTGACGGGCCTTGCCAGCTTGAAAGGCGAGGGGGGGTGCGCTCAGATCGCGGACTTCCTGCTGAGTTGCCGGGTGATGGGTCGCGGGGTCGAATCCGCCATGCTGTACTTCCTGATCGAGCAGGCTCGCAGCCAAGGCTTTCGGGAACTCATGTCGGAGTATAAGCCCACCCGGCGCAACTCACCCTGCCTGGCGTTCTTCGACTCGGTCTCGGGCTTCCGGCGCGAAGGCGACAATTTCTGGTGGGACACGCAGGCTCGCTGCGTCCTCCCCGAGCACATTACCTTGAAGCGGCGCGAGGTACCCCTCGGCTCACCGCAGTATGACGGAACTCGCTGTATCTCGGCCGCAACTTCACTGGTATCGGAATAGCTGAGACACCGGCGGACTAATCGCGGAGGTGATGTGGGGCTGTGCCTGCGGGCTAGGTGGGGGCGTGCATGGAATATGTGAGGGTGCCACATTCCGACCTGCGCATCTCCCGGATTGGCTTCGGCTGCGAGCAACTGGGTGGCTTCGATTGGGGGATCGTGGACGAGAAGCTGGCTACGGCGGCGGTGGATAAAGCTTTGGCGTATGGGGTCAACTTCTTTGACACGGCCAACGTCTACGGCCTGGGCCGATCGGAAGAGCTTTTGTCCAAGGCCCTCGGGCCACGCCGGCACGAAGTGGTCATCGCCACCAAGTGTGGTTTGACCTGGACGACCAACGGCAACGGCGGGCGCGCCCGAACCTATCTTGATGGCAGGCCTGAGACTATACTGCAATCCCTGGAAGGAAGCCTGCGGCGGCTGCGCGTTGACTCGATCAGCCTCTGTTTACTGCACTGGCCCGATCCGGCGGCGCCGCTGGAAGAGACCCTCGGGGCCCTGGAACGCTTGATGCGGAGCGGCAAGATCCGCTCTCTCGGCCTGTCCAACTATGCGGCCGACCTGATCCGGAGAGCGAACCAGATCGTTCCGATCTCCGTGGTCGAATCCCCTTACAGCTTGATCAATCGAGGCGCGGAGAACGAGGTCTTCGTCTGTTGCCAGCGGCTGGGGATTGGCGTGGTCGCCTACGGCGCCCTAGCCCAGGGGCTGCTGACCGGCAAGTACGCCGCCGGGACATCGTTCGGAGCGAACGACAGGCGGAGCCGGCTTCCTCATTTTCAGGGAGAGGCCTGCCAAAAGAATCTGACCGCGGTCCAATGCATGAAGACGCTGGGGGCTCGCTACGGGAAGACGGCGGCGCAGACGGCTATTCGCTGGGTGCTGGATCATCCGGCCGTCAGTTGTGCGCTGTTTGGAGCGAAATCGTTCGCGCAGGTGGAAGAGAACCTGGGTGCGGTGGGATGGCGATTCGAGTCCGGAGATTACGAGTGGCTGGGCAGGCGGTTTTCGGATCAAGCCGCGGTTTGACGCAAAGGAAACAGAGATGGCCAAGGAATTAGAAGCGACGTTGGCGGTTCGGGCGGTGCCTTTTTTCAACTACTCGCATGTGTTCGCGTCAGAGGAGCGGGAAATACTGCAAATAATTACCGGCGCCGGCCGGCGCGGCGCGTTCATCATGCAGCGCGACTTGGCTGACTTTGAGAGGAACCTGGCCGACCTGCTCGGGGTGAAGTACTGCCTGGGCGTCGGCAACGCCACTGACGGGCTGGTAATGGCCTTGCGGGCGGCGGGCATCGGAGCCGAGGACGAGGTCATCTTCAGCTCGCACACGATGGTGGCCACGGCTGCCGCCATTCACTTCGCCGGTGCAACACCGGTGCCGGTGGAGTGCGGGCCGGATCACTTGATAGACGCCGCTGCCGTCGAGGCTGCGGTCACCGCCCGCACGCGCGCAATCATGCCGACTCAATTGAACGGCCGGACCTGTGACATGGATGCCTTGCAGGCCATCGCGGACAGGCACGGCCTGTTAATCATCGAGGACGCTGCCCAGGGTCTGGGCTCGAAGTTCAAGGGCCGCAGCGCCGGCGCATTCGGGGTGGCGGCTGCGATCAGCTTTTACCCCGCCAAGCTGCTGGGCTGCCTGGGCGATGGCGGCGCGGTGAGCACTAACGACGACGCCGTGTTCGAGAAGCTGTGCCAGTTGCGGGACCACGGGAGGAACCAGGACGGCGAGATCGTGAGCTGGGGCCTCAACTCCCGCCTGGACAATTTGCAGGCGGCCATACTGGATTACCGGCTAAAGAAGATCGGGCAAATTATAGCGCGCCGCCGGGCGATCGCACAGGTGTACCAGGAGCGGCTTGAGGACCTCGGAGAACTGGCGCTGCCGCCGGCGCCCGGCTCCGCCCCGGACCATTTCGACGTGTACCAGAACTACGAGCTCGAGGCGGAGCGGCGGGATGAGCTGAAGCGGCGCCTGGCTGAGCATGGGGTGGGCACCCTGGTCCAATGGGGCGGCAGAGCGGTGCACCAGTGGCCCAAGCTCGGCTTCACTCAGGAGCTGCCGTATACCGAGTACCTGTTCACCCGGCTGCTCATGCTGCCAATGAATACGTCCCTGACGGACGACGACGCCCACTACGTGTGCGACTGTATCCGGAGCTTTTATGGCAAGTAAGTGTCACTTGGTAGAGGCCGAGAGCGCAGAGGCAAGGCAGATTGCCGCGCTCGAAAGCGCCGTGTCGCGAGACGGGATTGCCGGGTTGCTGCTGGAGATGTACAGCACCATGCTGCGCATCCGGGTGTTCGAGGAGCAGGTCGCGGCGCTAGTGGAAGCTGGGGAGATCAAGACCCCGTGCCATCTGTACATCGGACAGGAGGCGGTGGCCACCGGGGTCTGCGCGGCCCTGGAGGTGAGCGACACGATCTGGGGCAACCACCGATCACACGGCCATTACCTCGCGAAAGGCGGCGACTCGTGCACCATGATGGCGGAAATCTTCGGGAAGAAGACGGGTTGCTGCAAGGGCCGTGGCGGCTCGATGCATTTGTTCTCCAAGGAGGTGGGCATCCTGGGAACCGTGCCGATCGTCGCGGGCACGGTGCCGCTGGCCGTGGGCGCCGCGCTGGCCGCCAAGCTTCGCCGGGACGGCTCGGTTTCGGTCGCCTTCTTTGGCGATGGGACCCTGGACGAGGGGCACGTGCATGAATCGCTGAACCTGGCGGCGCTGTACCGGTTGCCGGTAGTTTTTGTATGTGAGAACAACTTCTACGCCAGCCACATGCAGCTCTTGGAGCGGCGCGTTAAAGACAACCTGCATCAAGCGGGGGAGTTTTTTGGGGTTCCGGGAGTCCGGGAGGACGGAAACGACGTGGTCGCGGTCTATGAAGCGGCGCGGGGCGCGGTGGAGAGGGCGCGCAGCGGCGATGGGCCGAGCTTGCTGGAGTTTCGGACGTTCCGCTGGAGGGGCCACGTCGGGCCGTCCTGGGACACGGACGTTGGGGTCAAGCGGCGGGATGAGCTGAAGGACTGGTTGCCTAAGGACCCCATCGCTCGCGCGCGGACGAGGCTCCTCGAGCTTGGCGCGGGAATGGAAGCGCTGGAGCGAGTGGAGAACTCAGCTCGGGACGACGCGCAGTTCGCCGTGAGCTTCGCACGACGATCACCGTACCCCGGCCAAGATGCCGTGCTGGACCACGTGTTCGCGTGCTCTGAAGGGGGGCCTCGGTGCGAAGGGTAAGTTACGCGCAGGCGATTCGCGAAGCACATGCTGAGCTGCTCAGCGCCGATCCGCGGGTGTTCCTGATCGGCCAAGGTCTATGGAGCCCGTGGTACGCCGGGACGACTCTAAAGGACATCGACAGGGAATTCGGGCGGGACCGGGTTATAGACACCCCAGTCTCGGAGAACGCCGTGACCGGAGCGGCTGTGGGCGCGGCGCTCCAGGGGATGCACCCGATCGTGTTTCATCCGCGGATGGACTTCATGCTCCTGGCGGTTGATCCGATAGTCAACCAGGCGGCGAACTGGTGCTACATCTTCTCCGGGCAGATCAGCGTCCCGGTGGTCATCCGCGCCGTAATCAACCGGGGTGGCGAGCAGGGCGCCCAGCATTCCCAGGCTCTGCATGCCATGTTCATGCACGTCCCCGGGCTCAAAGTGGTAATGCCATCCACGCCGTACGACGCCAAAGGCTTGCTGATTGCAGCGGTGCAAGATGACAACCCGGTGCTCTACATCGACGACCGATGGCTATACGAGGACGAAGGCGACGTTCCGGAGGGGCGGTACGGAGTCCCGATCGGGAGCGCGGCCATCCGCCGGAAAGGGACGGACGTCACCATCGTCGGAATCTCCTACATGGCGAGAGAAGCGGTCGAGGCTGGGGAACAACTGGCCGACGAAGGGATCGATTCGGAGGTGATCGACCTGCGCTCGCTGAAGCCTTGGGATAAGGAGCTGGTCCTGGCTTCGGTTCGCAAGACGGGACTGCTGGTGGTGGCGGATTCCGGGTGGCGCACGTGCGGGGCGTCGGCTGAAATCGCGGCCACTGTGTCCGGAGAAGGTTTCGCGTGGCTGAAGGCGCCGGTCGTCCGGGTTGCGCTTCCCGATTGTCCGGCGCCGACTTCGCGCTGGCAGGAGAAGGCCTATTACCGAACCGCCGCGGACATCGTCGCGGCGGCGCGAGGGCTCGTCGGAGTACGCCAGTATGAAGCGAGCGCTTGATTTCACGGCTGCGCTGGCCGCGCTGGCGGTATTGAGCCCCGTCCTGACGCTGTTGATGCTGGCGATCTGGCTTCAAGACTTCGCGCCGCCCTTCCACGTGCGCCCACGGGTGGCGCGCGGCGGCGGGACCTTCCGGATGGTCAAGTTCCGGTCGATGATCGTTAACGCCGACCGGTGCGGCGTGAACTCGACGGCCGCGTCGGACCGGAGAATTACGGCTCTAGGGCGGTTCATCAGGGCGCTCAAGCTGGATGAATTGCCTCAGCTCTGGAACGTGCTCAAAGGGGATATGAGCCTGGTAGGACCGCGACCTCAGGTCCGCCTGGACGCAAGCCTGTATACGGAGGAAGAGAGGCGGATGCTCGCCGTCCGGCCTGGCATTACGGACCTCGCCTCGATCGTGTTCGCCGATTTGGGCGAGATCTTGAAAGACTCAAGCGACCCGGACCTGCTCTACAACCAGGTGATCCGGCCCTGGAAGAGCCGGCTAGCGCTGCTGTACGTCGATCACCGAACCTTCCTGGCAGACCTTGAAATCATCGGGCTTACGGCTGTAGCGCTGGCGTCGCGGCCCGCGGCATTGCGCGGCGTGCGGCGCATCCTCGAAGGCTGGGGCGCCAGTGAGCTGCTGTGCAGGGTGGCGCTTCGCGATCAAACGCTGTTCCCCTATCCCCCGCCCGGCGCGACGGAAGTCGCGGCCGAGTACCCCAGGACGGCGGCGTAAGAGCAAGTTAGTCCTTCCCATGATGGCCGCAAGAAGCGTCAGCGCGTTAATCAAGAGGATTGAGCAGGCCGAGAGGTTTCACCGGCTTGCCGCCTGGACGGTGCAGCTTTGCCTGTTTGGCCTTTCGGGCATGGTCGCTTTTCTGCTGCGTTTTGACGGCGAGATCCCGCCGCCGAACCAGCTCCACCTGCTCTGGAGTTTGCCGATCTGGCTCCTCGCCAAGACAGTGGCGTTTCGGCTCTTCGGGCTCGACAGGGGCTGGTGGCGCTTGGTCTCGATCGATGACGTGCTGCGGATCGGGGTGGGGAACCTGGGCGGGTCAGTCATTGCTTTTGTTCTGATCCGGTTGCTTGCCCCCCCCGGGTTCCCGCGTGCCATCTACCTGCTGGACCTGGTGATCTGCTTCCTGGCCACCTCCGGGGCTCGGGTGGTGGTCCGCATTCTGCGGGAACTGTCCTGCCAGGGCCGCAGCCAAGACAGGAAGCGGGCACTGGTTTATGGCGCCGGGGCGGCGGGCATTTCGTTGGTGCGCGAGATCCGGGCGAACGCGAGACTCCCGTATGCCATCCGTGGGTTCGTCGATGACGATCCGCGGAAGGCAGGGATGGTAATCCAAGGCACCAAGGTTGTGGGGCGTGGAGCGGACCTCTCGAAGGTTGTGGCGACACACCGCGTCGAGGCAGTCCTGATTGCCATCCCCGCGGCGACCGGCCAGCAGATGACGCGGATTCTGCGGCTGTGCCACGACGCCGGCGTGAGCTACAAAACGATCCCTGGCCTCGGGGAGATTATCGAAGGCAACGGCCTCGCCAAGCAGGTCCGCGACGTCGCGGTCGAGGATCTGCTGGGGCGAAACCCGGTGCGGCTGGAGGAAGACAGGATCAGCGCGAAGCTGGCGGGCAAGGTCGTGCTGGTCACCGGCGCCGCCGGATCGATCGGCTCGGAGCTGTGCCGGCAGATCGCGCGCTTCCGGCCGGCGGCCCTGGTGGGATTCGAGATTGCGGAATCGCGCCTGTTCGACCTGGATCGGGAGATGCTACGGACGTTCCCCGCCGTCCGCTTCCACCCGGAAATCGGCAGCGTTCAGAACCCGGCGCGCCTGGCTGAGGTCTTCGGGCAGCACGCGCCGTCGATCGTATTCCACGCCGCCGCCTACAAGCATGTCCCGATGATGGAGTCGCACGCCTTCGAGGCGATCGAAAACAACGTTTTCGGGACCTACAACGTGGCCGTGGCCGCGGCCGCGCACGGCGCCGAGGACTTCGTGCTGATCTCCTCGGACAAGGCGGTCCGGCCGGCGAACGTAATGGGGGCGAGCAAGCGGCTGGCGGAGCTGCTGGTCCTGTCGTTGCAGAACGGGCGGACCAAGAATGTAGCGGTGCGCTTCGGAAACGTCCTGGGCAGCGATGGCAGCGTGATCCCGATCTTCAAGCAGCAGATCGCGGCCGGCGGGCCGGTCACGGTGACGCACCCGGACATGCGCCGCTATTTCATGACCATCCCCGAGGCCTGCCAGCTTGTGCTGCAAGCTTCGGCGATGGGCGAGGGCGGGCAGATCTCCGTGCTGGACATGGGGGAGCCGGTCAAGATCGTGGATCTGGCCAGAAACCTCATCCTGCTGTCGGGGCTGCGGCCGGATGAGGACATCAAGATCGAGTTCACCGGCGCGCGGCCGGGCGAGAAGCTCTATGAAGAGCTGAGCACATTGCTTGAGGACACGGCGCCCACCGCCCACGAGAAGATCCGGATTTACGTAGGGAACGGGCTGGCCGCGGACATGGACGGCTGGCTCGAGTCGCTGCGGGAGATCTGCGCGAGGCGGGATCTGAGGCAGTTGATCCTGGCAGTGAAAGACATCGAGCCGGATTACAGCCCGAGCGCATACCTGCTGAAGCGGGCGCTCACTCCCGGCGCGCGGGAAGCGGCTGCGGCCTGCGGCCGATAAGCATTGATCACAGGGTAAGGCGCGCGAAGCCGGCGGCAGCCCAGAGAGCCACCGGCGTGGCGCGCGGGAAAGGCGCCCCTCCGGGCGGCTGAGCCGCAACCTGAGGGGCGCGATGTTGAACGTAGGTACATAACTATCTGGTGTTTCTAAGGCGAACAAAAGGAGAAACGCTCATGCAACGACTCACGATACAGTCTTTGCTCTCAGTAATTGTGGCGGGATGCCTGACGATCAGTTATGCGGGCAACCCGGCCATTGGATTGGTCATGGCCAAAGGGAGTTTCCGGGTGGACAACTCCCAGGTGCGAGGCAACGCGACGCTGCTGGATGGAACCACCATCGAGACGGCGCGGGTGGCCTCGCGGCTTCAACTGAATGGCGGCGCGCGCCTCGAACTGGCGGCCGGGTCGCGCGGCAAAGTGCACCAGGATCGGCTGATCCTGGAGCGCGGCGCCGGGCAACTGGAGAACTCGACCACCTACCGGATCGAGGCCCAGGGCCTGCTCATCATGCCGGCTGGCGCGAATGCCGCTGCTCAGGTGGGCTTCGATAAGGAGAACCGCGTCGTCGTCGCGGCCCTGCGCGCCCCGGTGCGCGTCACCACGGCCGGCGGGACCGTAGTGGCCAACGTCGAGCCCGGCGCGCCGCTGGCGTTTTCGCCCCAGGTGGCCGGGGCGGCGCCGCCGGCGAAGCTGCGGGGGTGCCTGGAGGCGAAGAACGGCCGGTACCTGCTGCGCGACGAGACCACCAAGGTGACGGTGGAGCTGGTGGGCCCAGGCCTGGCGGCCGAGGCGGGCAACGTCATCGAGGTCGAGGGCGTGACCGACCTGGCGGCCAAGCCGGCGGCGGGCGCGACCCAGGTGGTCAAGGTGAGCGCCATCAAGCGCGTCGGGTCGTGCAAGGCGTCGGCGGCGGCGGCAGCGCCGGCCGCGGCGGCGGCTGCCGGGGGCTGGGCGGCTCTGGCGGTGGGCGCCAAGGTGGCGATCATTGCCGGGGTGGCGGTTGGCGCGTCGGTCGGCGTCATGGCGGCCAGCGGAGTCTTCGAGGAAGAGCAGAAGCCTATCAGCCCGTAGAGGCTGGCCGGGTCGCGCCCCATGACCTACTACGAGGAGCTGGGGCTGACGCCCGCAGCTTCGGCCGAAGAAGTCCGTCTCGCCTACAAGAACCTGGTCCGGCTGCTGCACCCGGACCAGTTTCAGGACGAGTCGCTGCGGCGGGCAGCCGGGTTGCAGATGATGCGGCTCAACGCCGTGGTGGCGGTGCTGAGCGATCCGGTCGAGCGGCGACGCTACGACCGGAGCCTGGCGCCCGGCCCGGTGGCCGTGCTGGGCCGGTGCAGGGTTCCCGTGGCCGTGAGCCTGCGAGCGGTGCGGCGCTCATGGGCTTGGTGGGTGGCGGCGGGGATCGGCCTGGCGACGATGGTGTTCTTAGCCGCCGGCGGGGCGGAGCCGGAAGGGACACCGCCGGCGGCGCTGGCCAAGACGCCGCTGGCGGCGCCGGCCAGAACAGGCACAACGCCCTCTGCTCGCGGCCGCGGGCTTAAGGCTCCTCTCCGGCAGGCTCGCCGTCGCAACCCCGGCCCGCGGGCTGCGAAGCTTACCGCCGCTCCCCGCCTGACGGCACGGCCGGCGCCGCTTCGGCCGGAGCTTCCGCCGGCTGTACTCCCACCCGGCCTGCTGCTGGTCGAGCAACCGGCTCCGGCGCCTCCTCGGCCCACCCACGCGGCGGTGGCTTCGGCAAGCCCAGCCGCGGCGGCAACGCCGGAGACGCCGGCCGTCGCCGATCTGGCCGGCACATGGCTTTACGTGTCTCGCAACGGCCCGCGCCGGGAAGAGACCCTGTATCCTCCGGAGTACATCGAGCTGCGGATCGGCGAGGAAGCGGGGCGGATTCTCGGCCGCTACCGCGCCCGCTACCTGATCCCGGACCGGCCGATCTCGCCGGAGGTGAATTTCTACTTCGAGGGGGCGGCCGGGGCGGAAGAGTTCCGCTGGACCGGCTCGGGCGGCGCCAGCGGCGAGGTGCGGCTGAAGAGGCGGGCGGCGGATTCGCTGGAGGTCGCCTGGTGGGCGAGTGAGCTGGGCAGATCGCTGGGGCTGGCTTCGGGGACGGCGGTGCTGATGCGGCGCTGACTGGCAGGCGGAAGCGCCTGCCCCACAGTTGTGATCCACCGGGCCGGAGGTGCGTCTGCGCGCGGGCCTTTTCCGCCGGGAGATGATACCATCCCATTCAGAATGGAGCCCGCGGCCAAACGCTCCGCCGTCGTACTATCGGTTCTTCTGTTCTTCGGGATCCTGACCGTGTGGGTCCCACAGCGCTGGCCGGTAGGTGTGCTCCAGTCGGGGGTGTTCGCGCTGGCGGCCGCCTGGGCGCTTCGAGCCGCGATCTACGCGCGCCCTGTGCGGACCAGCCTCGTGCTTATCCCGCTGGCCGGCGCGATGCTCTGGGCGCTGCTCCAACTGGCGCTCGGCTGGACCGTCTACCGTTTTGCCACCTGGACCGCGGTGCTGGACTGGGCGACTTGCCTCGCCGTCTTCTGGCTGGCGCTGGAGATCCTCGGCACGCGCGAAGTCCGGCACGGGTTCCGCAAGGCGCTGCTTTATTTCGGCTTCGTTTTGAGCGTCCTTTCGGTCGTCCAGTATTTCACCGCGCCGGGCAAGATCTTCGGGCTGTTCCCCGTCGATTACCACAACGTGGGGCCGTTCCTGAACCGCGATCACTACTCCACGTTCGTCGAGCTGGTCTTGCCGCTGGCGCTGTTCGAGGCGCTGCGGGACCGCCGCAAGACGCTGTCCCATGCGCTGATGGCCGGCGCGATGTTCGCCTCGGTGATCGCCGGCGCTTCGCGGGCCGGCTCCATCCTGGTGACGCTGGAGATCGGCGTCATGCTCTTCCTGGGGCTGTCCCCGCGTTTCGCCTCGGGAAGAACCATGGCCGGCGCGCTGAGCCGGGTGGCTCTGTTCGCCGTGGTCTTCGCGGCGGTGGTGGGCTGGGACGTGCTCTGGAGCCGGTTCCAGGACCCCGATCCTTTCCGCGTCCGGCGCGAGCTGCTCCAGTCCTCACTGGCGATGGTGCGCGAGCGGCCCTGGACCGGATTTGGCCTGGGCACCTGGCCGACGGTCTACCCGGCTTACGCGGTCACCGACTTCGGCCCTGACCTGTTCGGCAATCACGCCCACAACGACTGGGCCGAATGGGCGGCCGAGGGCGGCCTGCCGTTCCTTCTGCTGCTGCTGTCGGTGGCGGTCTGGTGCGCGCGTCAGGCGGTGCGGTTCCCCTGGGGCCTGGGAGTGGTGGCCGCCTTCTGCCACTGCGCGGTGGATTTCCCCATGCAGCGGCCGGCGCTCGCCGCGCTGGTCTTCGCCCTGATGGGCGCCCTGGCCGCGGCCGCCGCTTCGGCGCCTACCGCAGGGCGATGGTCACCCCGGGCGGGCTGAGTTTGCCGTCGCTCGCCAGAAAGACCGGCACGCCGCCGGCGCCGGCGCCTTCGGGGATGCGCACCAGCACCGAGAAGACGCCTGGGGGGTGGCCCCGAGCCGGCTCGACCGAGAGCAACTCGGCGGCGGCCTCGTTGATGAGCACGCTCACCGGGAGGCGCGGTCTGGCTTCGGCCACCGCTTGGCCGTCGGCGCTGGCGGGTTCGGTCTCTCCCAAGCCGGTTGCCAGCAGCCGCACCTGGGCGCCGGACGGCGCCGGGTTCTCCGCCGAATTCGCGCTGCCGTCTTCGTGAACAATCAGGCCCTGGCCTCGCCCGCTGCCGTCAGCGGTGTACAGAGCCGGGTTGCGGTCCAGCACGCCGATCGTCTGCGACGCCGCGCGCTGCCCCGCCGCCTCGAGCACCAGCTCCACCGTCCGCTGGCCGGCCACCGACCAGGGTGCCTGCACCCGGACCTGCTCGCGGGTGAGACGCACCAGCGGAGCCGGCACGCCATCAAAAAGCACTCTCAGGCCGGCCAGCGTCGTCGGCAGGCCGGTCCCCTCCGCCGCCGCATCCACCGGCGTGGCCGGCCCCAACTCGGGGTGGAATATCGTCACCAGTTGGCCGGGGGACACCGGACCAGGCTGGCGGCTGGCGTCGTGGACCACCGCCGAACCGTTCACGAACGTCGGCGACAGGAAGTTCGCCGTGACCACCACTTGGTCGTTCACCGTCGCTTGGCCGGGATTCTCGGCGCCGGCCAGGTCGCCGTACCAGTTGGCAAGCTGCCAGCCCTCGCCGTTGACCGCACGGAACTCCAGCGCGGTCCCCGTATCGTAGAAGCTGCCGTCGGACGGAGGCGAGATGAGGATGCTGTCGGCGCTCGGGCGCGTGGGAGAGGCGGCGTTCACCAGCCAGTCGGTCCTGGTGCTCACCGCGTACTGGGGCTGGAAGATGACCGTGAGGGTGCTGGATTGCGCGGAGGCGGTGACCGTCTGTGCCGGCGCGCCGCCGTTGCTCCACCCGACGAAGCGGTAGCGGAGGGCCGTGATGGCGCCGGCTTGCGGGCTGGCGGCCTCCAGCGTGTGGCTGGAGCCCGGCGCCCACTCGAACGCTTCCGGGGCGGTGAGGCGCTGGCCGTCCACGGTTACGCTTCGGCCCGGCGGCTCCGAGGCGATGACAATCACCGGCGCGGCCGTGAAGCGGGCGATGTAGTGCAGGTCATCCCTGAGCAAGGTGATGGTGGATGGATTTGCCGAGGCGCCCAAGCCGTTGGATCCCTGCACAATGACGCCGCCCTCGCCGGCCGTCCAGCGCAGGAACTGGAATCCGTCCCCGGGCGACGCGCGCAGCCGCAGCCTGGTCCCCACCGGGTAGTAACCGTCCTCGGAAGCGGGCGAGATCTCGACCGTTCCCGCTTGCGCCGGGCTGGCGCCGTGGCGAAACCGCGCCTGCTCGGAGAACTGCGCGTTCCAGACGCGCCCGGAGCCGGAGACGGTGATCTGGCGCTCGCGCTCGCCGCCGTCGCTCCAGCGCGCGAACACATAGCGGGTATTGGGCCGGGCCGGGTCCGCCTGGAGGGTATCCATGGCGATGACGTGCTGCTCGCCGGCGCTCCAGCGGAAGCGCTGCGGCGAGATGTAAGCCACGCCGTCCACGACAATTTTCAGGCCGGGCGGCGTCGTGGTCAGGGTCACCTGTTCCGGCGTCTGACCGTACATCCACAGCACCGCTTGAATGTCTTCGGGGGATAGTCCCTGCCGCTGGCCGATGGGGATTCCCGGCGGCACGGTCTCCTGCGTGGGCTGCTGATTGCGGCTGAAGCCGGTGCGCCCGTAGTGCATGATCGAGCCGTAGTCGTAAGGGCCCACATCCTGGCCGTCGGAGATGTGCTGGCGGTATTGCGGCCACTCGCGCTTGTCCAGGTTCTTGAACAGCACTTGCAGGTAGCGGTCGCGGTCTATGCGCGACTGGGTGTGCCAGAGGCCGGCGGTGTGCCCGATCTCATGGACCGCGCTCGCCACGGTACACTCCGGGCCCAGATTCACGACCTGCTGGCCTCCGATCATGCCAACGTTGGAACTGCACCCGCTGTAAGCGGGCCGGAAGGTGACGTAGTTGCGCTCGCCGCTCCACTCGACGAACTTGAGCGGCGTCTGCTCCTGCCAGTGCCGGATGGCCTCGCGCGCGCGCTCGGGGTCCGGGAGGGTCTCGCTGATCACGTAAGGGATTACCCCGTCCGGCCAGCGATACTGCCGGGGAGAGATCACCGACGCCTCGTTGCGCGTCAGCTTGGGCCGCGGCGCCCCCGGGGCCGGTTCGACCTCTTCGACACGCCCGAGAAGAATGTCTCCCTCCACCAGCGCCCAGCCGTCCCATACCTTGTACTCGACCGGAAGGCCGCGCCAGATGCTTGTGCGGGTCCGAAGATCCTGCCAGTCGGCGGGCGCCTCCTGCGCGCGGGCCGCCACCGCGGCATTCAGCAGCAGCGGGAAAAGCCACACGAGACGTGTGGCATCGTTCGCCCTGACACCTGTAACCACGACTCTCTTATCGCACCTCCGGCCGGGAACTAGATAAGCTGTTCCCCCTAGACATCGGGAAGAATCCCCGAAGACTTGCGCGCATCTTTTATGCGGCTGACTGGTGGTAGGACTATGCGGCTGCCCGGCTTTCCGTTGAAAGTGAGCGACCCTCGGAACTCATGGCCTACGCGACCGCAGCCGCCTCTGCAGTCGGCTTCCTGGATACTGCTTTGGCCAGCGAGGACAGCAGCAGCGGAATCTGGCGGAATCCGATGACCTTGCGGAACCGCCATACACCAAGCGCTGAGCCCGTTGACCATGGGGAAGGCCGGGCGGAGGCCATAGCCTTTCCCAGTCTTCCCGAGCTATTCCCGCCTGGCGCACGATCTTCGCCAACAGCTCCCGCCCGATGTCGGCCTGATGCGGGTTCGGCAGGATCAGCCGGACGACGCTTCGCGCCATGTACTGGCGCCGGCCGCAGGTAAACGGGCCTTGGAAGCCCAGCCGCCGAAGACAGAAGATGATGCCGTCGGAGACGCGGATCAAGATCCAGTCTTCCAGGGCCTGTTCGAGTGCCTCACGGCAGGCTTCGAGGGTGCGATTGTTGGCCCACACGCCCTGGAAGCCTGGAATCTCGCCGCAGAGAGTGCCATCGTCCTGGAGAATTTTGTACCGGGCGTGGCGCGTGGCCGCGCCCAGGTAAGCGGTCACATGGCTACCCCTGCCGCCCTTCCTCCAGGTAAGTGTAGCCGCGCAGCCCCTCTTCGTAGAAGCGCAAGAGGCGGCCGGATTCCTCGTAGCCGATGCGGCCCTCGCGCACGGCCGTTTCCACGTCGCGGCGGAGCTGGCTGAGCAGCATCTCGCTGTTGAACTGCACGTACTCGAGCACCTCGCGCACCGTGTCGCCCTTGATCACGTTGTCCAGGATCACCTCGCCGCTGCCGTTGAGGCTGACGTGCACGGCGTTGGTGTCGCCGAACAGGTTGTGCAGGTCGCCGAGGATCTCCTGATAGGCGCCGATCAGGAAGGCGCCGAGGTAATAGGCCTCGCCGTTGAAAGTATGCAGCGGCAGAGTTCGCTTGACGTCGCGGCGGTCGATGAACTGGTCCACCTTGCCGTCGGAGTCGCAGGAGATGTCGCCCAGGATCGCGGGCCGCACCGGGCGCTCCTCCAGGCGATGGATGGGCATGATCGGGAAAAGCTGCTTGATGGCCCAACTGTCGGGAATACTCTGGAACAGCGAGAAGTTGCAGAAGTAGGTGTCGGAGAGCATGGCGTCCAGGCCTTCCAGCTCCTCCGGCATGTAGTCCAGCTCCTTGGCCAGGCGCTGAATGCGGCGGCAGATAGCCCAGTAAAAGCTCTCCGCCAGCGAGCGCTGCTCCAGCGTCAGGTAGCCGAGGCTGAACAGGTTGAGCGCCTGGTCGAGCGCCTGCTGGGCGTCGTGGTAGGCCTCCAGCAGGTTCTTGGCGCCCAGCGAGCGGTAGGTCTCCTGGAGATCGATCAGCGGCTGTTCGGCGTCCGGCGACAGCTCGCGCTGGATGTCCTCCTCGCCGAGACCGCTGACGCCCAGCACGTTGAAGATCAGCATGCTATGGTAGGCCACCACCGCGCGGCCGCTCTCCGAGACGATGACCGGGTGCGGCACGCCGGCTTCGTCGCAGACGTTCTGCACGTGGTAGACGACGTCGTTGGCGTACTCCTGGAGCGTGTAGTTGACGCTGGATTCGAAATCCGTCTGCGAGCCGTCGTAGTCGACGCCGAGGCCGCCGCCCACGTCGAGGTACTTCAGGCCGGCGCCGGCGCGGACCAGCTCGGCGTAGATGCGGGCCGCCTCGATCACCGCCGCCTTGATCCAGCGGATGTTGGTGATCTGGCTGCCGAGGTGGAAGTGCAGCAGCTCCAGGCAATCGGCCATGCCCAGCGCCTTGAGCTGTTCCAGCGCCCGCAGCGCCTCGCTCACCGTCAGCCCGAACTTGGAGCGGTAGCCGCCGGAGGACTTCCAGCGGCCCGAGCCGCGGCTGGCCAGCTTCAGCCGCAACCCGATGGCCGGGCGCACGCCGATACGCTGCGCGTGCTCAATGATCAGGTCCAGCTCGGTGTACTTCTCCACCACCGGGATGATCTGGCGGCCGATCTTTTTGGCCAGCATGACCATCTCGATGTACTCGTCGTCCTTGAAGCCGTTGCAGATGATGGGGGTGTCGTTATCGGCCACCGCCAGCACGGCCAGCAGCTCGGGCTTGGAACCCGCCTCCAGCCCGAAGCGGTAGGCGCGGCCGAACTCGAGCAGCTCCTCGATCACCTGCCGCTGCTGGTTGACCTTGATCGGGTACACGCACGAGTAGCCGCCCTGGTAGCCGTGCTCGGCGATCGAGCTCTGGAAGGCCTGATGGATTTCGCTGAGGCGATGGCGGAGGATCTCGCCGAAGCGGACCAGGATGGGCAGCGAGATGCCGCGCAGCACCAGCGTATCCACGAGCTCTTTGAGGTCGATACAGCGCGACGGCTCCTTGGTGGGGTGGACGCGGAGGTGCCCGTTGTCGCCGACCGAGAAGTAGCCTTTTCCCCAACTGGCCACGTCGTAAAGCTCGGCGGCGTCGGCGGTGGTCCAGCGCTCGGCTGGTTCACGCACCGTCACGCTCTCGGCAAGTTTCAATACGCGACGCTCCTTTACGATTAAGTGTCCCCCCAAACGCCGGAAAGGGCAAGTGGAAATCGCGCCGGGCGCGGCGGGCCGGCTGGCCAGCGC
>ERZ1292640.634-Hain-H43-02um-R1-634-length-28603-cov-7_pt1 | contig 28603 bp, 25 predicted proteins | sample MGYA00564404_ERZ1292640 | MGnify/ENA primary metagenome ERZ1292640 (study PRJEB36523, sample SAMEA6512636) | groundwater metagenome | collected 2019-01-08 | study: AquaDiva: Metagenomics assemblies of 32 groundwater samples | reverse complement strand
CCCGACCTCTTCAAGGGCTAAAAAGTAGTCAGCGGGTTTTTCAGCAGAATCAGTATGTACATAGGCCCCCCAGGAATTGTCCCAGCCGGCGACAACTGGCTAGCACTGTCTATGGTTACGATGTTGAGTCCTCCTCCGGTAGTGACCGAATAAGCCCGTCCCCCGTCGAGGACGATACGCTGCATTTGGCCAAGGGCACGATAGGCTCGAATCCAAGGTCTGTCCGGAGTTGTAGTGTCGGCCACTTCAACACCGAAGTCGGTTGCAAGGAACACGGCGTCGTTCGTCAATGCAAGGCCCCAGACGTAGTTAGCAGGTTGACGGTAATGGGCAGCCAAGGTGGGGTCTGCTGGGTTCGCGATGTCGAAGACTTGAAAGCCTGCTGTTCCTCCCGCTACAAAAGCGTGTTGCCCAACAACGGCGACCTGGCTCTGGTAGCTGAAACCTCCGCCGATGTACTCTCCCACCGTGCTCGGCGAGCCGGGTATAGCCGGGTTTACGATCGCAAATCCATCTCTGCCCACCAGATAGACGTTGCCGCCACTCAGAGCAAGGCTTTGCATCCATCTGCTGTACGTCCCGAGCAGAAATGGAGCGCCCGGATCGCTCACGTCAATAATCGCTAAACCGTAGTAGGCTTGAGCCACGTACGCCCTGTTGCCCGAGACCGCCACCGAGGACAATGAGCTGCCGACAGGGTCGGAAATGGGGAGCAGACCGCGAAGAACCGGGTTGGCCGGAGTCGTCACATCTACGATTCGCAAGCCGCCGCCGGCCAGCGAGAAGTACGCGAAAACCCCGTTGGCATTGACAGCAACCGCAACGTCCACTGTTTCTTCACCCCAATTGAGCGCCCCGATTGATCGGGGCGCCGCCGGAGTCGCGATATCAAGAATCTGTAGTCCCCCAACACCATCCGCTACGTATGCTCTCCCGCCCAGGAGAGCGACCGCCTGGGCCTTTGCCGGGGTGTCGCAAAAACCCCGCACCTGTGGTGCCGACGGAATGCTGATGTCCACGATTTGAAGACCTTCCTCGTTGTTGGCCAGGTACGCGTAGTTACCTGATATGGCGATGTCGTTTACGGTGTCGCTCAACAGCAGCCCCGTCCCCACGGGCGTCGGGATCGAAGGAGTCGAAATGTTCATCACGACCAGGCGAGGGCCTTGCCCGATGAAAGCGTAATTGCCGGAAACGGCAGTACAATTCATGGTGCCTCCGATTTGGCCAGCCAACTCCAGGTTGGTGCCTCGAACATTGCCATAGCGGAAACCATTCGGACTCGTCACGCTGCCGCCCGCAGTTTGCACCGACACCGACACGGAGCCATAGACGGAGCTGGAAGGCGTGAGGCAGGCAATCTCGGTCGGGCTGAGGACGACTATGTTGGCAGCCGGGAGGTTCCCAATCAGGACTTCGACTGGGGCGACGAAGTTCACGCCGTCAATGGTCAACGCGGTACCACCTGCCAGCGGTCCAGCGCTGGGACGAATCGCTGCGATCACAGGTTGCCCAGCGGGAGGGGAGTAAGTGGCGGTCAAGAATGTGGCCTGACCGGCGCGAATTTCCACGTTCTGGCTTGCGGGTGGCGTCCAACCGGGCGTGGCGTCGAAGGTGACCGTGTAGCCAGCACCGGGCGGCAGGTTGAGGCTGGCACCGCTGTTCTGCGGGGGGCTGCCATTGACATGCCATTTCGCTCCGGCAGTCACGGCGTCCGGCGGCGTGAGTGTGACCATCAGACTGCCTGGCGTTGCATCCTGCGTGTAGGTGGCGGTGAGGTTGGTGTCGCCCCGAACGAAGTTGCCGCTGAAGGCCGCCGGCCGGAACCAGCCGGGGGCGTCTAAGAATTCGATATAGTGGTCGCCGAGAAATTGGCCGGTGAGTGGCTGGCCGCTGTTCTGCCAAGCCTCGCCATCAATGCGCCAACGCGCGCCAGCAGCGGCGGCTCCGTCGGGTTGCAGTGTCATGGTAATGGTAACTAGGCTGGCATCGCCGGGAGCCCAGTTGGCAGTGACGGTCTTGTCACCGTCCATCACGAGGTCAATCCGGGTGGTGGTTCCGGAAGCGTCGCCGCTCCAGTGGTCAAAGTGCCAGCCGGAGTCGTTACTGGCGTTGAGGCGGACAGTTTCGCCGGGGGAGAAAGTGCTCTTGTTCGGATTGCGATAGACTTGGCCGTGATCGCTGTTGATGTTGAGCGTGTAGGTGGTCGCGACGACAGGCGTGTAGGTGGCGGAGTCGGAAGTCGTCGCGCCGCTGGTGATGGTGACGGGCTTGTCCGCAGGCGTGGTGTAGCCGGCGACGGTTTTGAAGGAGACGGTGTGCGGACCCGGTGTCAAGCCGGTGGCGGTGTCGCCGTTGTTGCGGTAGCTGCCGCCGTCCACGCGCCATTGGGCACCGGCGGACACCGCGCCCGACGGTGAGAGATTAACCGTTAGCGAACCGGTGTTGGGCGGGGTGATAACGGTGTAAGTGCTGGTGTCGGACGTGTTCACGCCGCTGCTAATGGAAACCGATTTGGCCGCTGGTGTCGTGTAGCCTGCGACGGTTGTGAACGAGACGGTGTGCAAGCCCGGGCTCAGTCCTGCGACGGTATCTCCGCTGTTGTGATACGTGCCGCCGTCCACTCGCCATTGCGCACCGGCAGACACCGCGCCCGACGGTGAGAGATCAACCGTTAGCGAACCGGTGTTGGGCGGGGGCGTAGTTACAGTGAATGTGCCCAAGTTGGATTCCTGGCTACCGTTAATCACCTTCACGGTCCAATTTCCCGCGCTCGCCACGATGATGTTGTAATTAATCTCGTTGGCGTTCACGAAGGTCAATCGTGCGGGATCGGACGCTATGCTGCCATTGAAGAGCAGCGTGGAACTGCTCGTGAAGCTCGTGCCAAAGATTTTGATGCGTTGTTGCGACGTTGACGTCGCCAGTGTGGAAGGAGAAACGGACGTGATGGATGGGGCGGCAGGCGGCGGTGGAGAAGTAAGGCCAACCTTGGCGGCGTCACTAAAAAGCAAGCCGTATTGACCGCTTGCTCGAACAACGTATTCCCCAGTCGTGGATTGGCTGGCGCTGAAGGTGTAGCTGCTGCCGGTAGCGCCAATTTGCTGGCCGTCTTTGAACCATTGAAATGTGTCAGCACGCACGGTCGTGACGGAAAGGGTCACACTCTTACCCGCCGAAACGTCTTGCGAAGTGACGGGTTGAGTGATGAAGCGCGGCATACTGAACTGCGCTTGAAATAGGCTGCGAAACCAGCCGACTTGGGCAGCGTCGTAAGGTGGGCCAAATAATCCAGTCGGCACGCTTGCTGTTGGATTGAGCGAAAACCATGTGGTGTCGGCGTAGAATTGAATTGGGCCAGAGTGGTAGTCGTAATGGATATCAATTCCGTCAGGAAGTCGGTAGGGCCAGATGGATAGGGTCCATTCAACTTGAAGGTTAGATCCTTTGGACTGCCAATTGAATTCCGATTGAGTGCCCAGCGTGGGAAGAGTTGGAATGCCCGGAATAGAATCGTCAGCGTAATAGTTTTCCAAAAGACGGATGCGATCATTTCCGCTCCATTGAGCCATCTGCGACATGGCGTTCACAGAGAAAAGGCCTCCTGATGGCGCAAGCACTTCAGGAATGAACGGGTCAAGCAGTGTGACTTGCACGACAACATAGGGCCGATTCGCAATCAGCCACTCAGCAACCTGACGGGCGCACCATGCACCCGCGCTGTGAGCGATGAGATGAACGCGGCGCAGCGATTTCGGCAATCGTGGCCCCAAGCTGTCCCCGTGCGCACGAGCATTGATCGCGGCTTGCGTGGCCTGGCCCAACGCGACGCCCTCAAAACCGATGAAGCCTGTATTGGCGTCTTCTTCCCAGTGGTAGAGCAACAACGACCACGGTTCCGGCGTGTTATGCGTGAGCGCTGTCTCCAGTTGGCTGACGACGTATGCCCATTCGTCTTCTTGAACATATTTATCTGTCTTGGCCGGAGTGAGTGGGCCTGGAGGATTCCACCCGTGGATGCAAATGACAAGGTTGCGCGTGCCGTCGCCGATCTGGCCTCCATGCACCGCATCGTCGAGCGGTGGCGGCGGATTGAGACGCTGGCCCAAGAGTGGGGTCCCGGTTGCCAGAATCAGGACAGCAGCAAGCGAATAGATTCGGAGTGGCTTCATAGTTTTCTTTATATCACGTTTGCCTCGGAATCTCGACACAAAAGACACGGGGACTAAACGCTTGATTACACGGCATTCTGCTAACCTAGCGGATATGCGATGTCAACGACATTAACTCTCATGCTCACTGTTCATGAGTGAGCAACCGGGAAATCTTACGTCTAATCGGACGGAACATTCGTGAAGCTCGCCAAAGGGCCGGGCTGACTCAGGAATGTCTGGCCGAACTGGCTGACGTCCATGTGCAGACCGTCGGCGCGATTGAACGGGGCGGTTTTCCATTTGCAGTGACCACTTTCGCCCGGCTTTCACAATTCCTCGAAATCAGCCCAAACCGCTTGCTGGATGGGCTGGACTCACCCGATCCACAGCGCACAGCGCGTATCAAGAAGGCGATGGCGCGAAAGCGCGCTCCTGTCCGACCCAAACAATGAGTTCGGCGATTGCCGAACTCGGCAGGCGAGGACACCCGCGCGCCGCTTGGGTTGCGGCTGCGCCGCGCTGTGGTCTTCTTCCGTTTACATTTTGCCGCGGTCCAAGCCAACGGCTGTTTTCAGCCCGCGATCAGGTTCCAGAAGCCGCCGAGCTCACCGTGCGCGCTTCCAGAAACACTTTCAGGTCGGCGGCTGCTTTTCCGCCGAAACCGGGGACTTGCGCGATTTGCTCGACGGTGGCCAGCCGCAGGCGCGGCACAGAACCGAATTTTTTAAGAAGCGCCGCCTTGCGTTGCGCGCCGATGCCGGGGAATTCGTCCAGGATGCTCTCCGAGATTCTCTTCAAGCGCAGTTGCGCATTGTAGGTATTGGCAAAGCGGTGGGACTCGTCGCGTACCCGCTGCAACAGTTTTAAGGCGCCGGAATTGTGGCTCAATCGCAAGGGTTCGCTTGCGCCCGGCTGAAAGATTTCCTCGAATTCCTTCGCCAAGCCGATCACCGGAATGTGGCTTAAGCCAAGCTTGGCCAGCTCGGCACAAGCGGCATTCAACTGCCCTTTGCCGCCATCAATCAGAATCAAATTCGGAAAAGACTCCGAGTTAAGAACTTGCGGCCCGGCATGACTTTGCTGAACCGTGACTGCTGCTCCTGCCCTCTCCTGAGTTCCGTCTTCGGGCTTCGGGCTTCTGGCTTCCGCCTTCCGTCTTCCGTCTTCCGCTTCGTTCAACAGCCGCGTATAGCGCCGGCGCACTGTTTCGGCCATGCAGGCAAAGTCATCTTGGCCGGTGACAGTCTTCATTTTGAAGCGCCGATAATTCGAGCGGTCCGGCCGGCCATGGCGGAAGCTGACCATGGACGCGACGGCGAACGTGCCGCTGATGTTGGAAATGTCAAACCCTTCGATCCGGTGAGGTGGCCCAGGCAATTGCAGGAGCCGGCCCAGTTCGGCCAAATCGCGTTGCGGATCGATGGCCATGGGCAAAGTGTAGGGCAGGCGCTCGAATTTCTCGGTCTTTCGCGTGGTCTGGCGCAGGTCGGACAGCAAGTCGCGCAATTGGGCCGCCTTTTCAAAGTCGAGCGCGCCGGCGGCTTTCCTCATCTCCTCATGCACTTGCTTGGCCATCTCTTCGCACTCGCCGTCGAGAAATTCGCAGGCCGCCAGCACCTGCTGCAAATATTCCTCCCGCGTCACATTCCCGAGGCAGGGCGCGGTGCAGACTTTCAAATGGGCATAGAGGCAATGCTTGTAATCGTTCTCGGTCGGCGTCAGTGGCCGGCAGCCGCGCAGATTAAACTTGTGCCGCACCAGGTCCAGCGTGCGGCGCAGCGCCCCTGAATTGGTGAACGGCCCAAAGTACCGCGCGCCATCGTCCTGCTTGAAGCGCGTGAACGTGAAGCGGGGGATCGGGTCGTTCAGGTTGACTTTGACCAGCAGGAAACGCTTGTCATCGCGAAAGCTGACATTGTAACGCGGGTGAAATTCCTTGATCAGCTTGCCTTCGAGCAAAAAGGCTTCCGGCTCGCTGCGCACCACGTGCACGTCAAAATCGTAAATCGCTTCGATGAGGGCTTGAAATTTCAAATCCCAGCCCAGCCGGCGGGAAGGATGAAAATATTGGCTGACCCGTTTGCGCAGATCGCGTGCTTTGCCCACATAAATAACCGTGCCAAACCGGTCTTTCATCAGATAGACACCGGGTTTGTGCGGCAATTGGCTCAGTTTGCTGCGAATCGCATCCGACTCAGGCATGCGGACAGTATGCCAGAAGGAAGCCGGTTTTCAAAGCGCGAGTCCCAGACCTAGGAACACGTCAAATCTAAGAGCGCGTACGGAAATTCCGGACCGTCTGTTCGTCCTCGTTCACGTCGTCCTCCTCGTCCTCGCAAACAAAGACAACATCGAGGACGAGGAGGACGAGGAGGACGATGTCCAAAAACGATTTTCCGCACACGCTCTAACTCTGGCCGAGCCGCGGATTCTCCATAAACGCGTAGCAAACGATATGGCACACACCCATGTGCGCGTCCTCCACCCGGCCATAATGGTCGGAATCGATGACGATGACCGTGTGCGCCAATTCAGCCAGGCGGCCGCGCTTTGCGCCCACCAATGCCACTGTCTGCAGGCCATTCTTGACCGACCACTCGATGGCTTTGACTACATTCGGCGAATTGCCGCTCACGCTCATCGCCAGAACCAGATCCCCGGCGCGGGCGTAATTCATGAGCTGCCGCACAAACACGTCTTCGTAAGCGTAATCGTTGCCCAGCGCGGTCATCCAACTCACATTGTCGTTCAAGGAAAGAACGCGAAAACGCTTGCCCAGCTTGTCGGAGGCGCCCTTGCCCAGATCGGTGGCAAAGTGCGAGGCATTGGCCGCACTGCCGCCATTGCCAAAAACAAAAACCTGCCGGTCCTCTTGCAGGGCTTGCCGCAGCTTTTTAATTAACTGCGCCACGGCTTCCGACGGAATGGAATCGAGAGCGGCTTTTTGAGCTTTTACGTAATTGCTGATCCAATCTTTCATGGAGAGCAATTATCCAGTCAAAGGCTGTCGCCGCAAGCTTTAGTGGTCAGGAACATGACGAGTTAGCTTGCTGCGCCAAATGCAAGGCTCCGACCGGCACGGCATCTTCACCCAAAGCAGACAAGGCTAGGCGTGGTCCGGGCAGAAAGGCTTCCATGATCAATGGGCGCAATGCGGCTTTGACCGCCACCCGCAGCGGTTCCCCCATCAGGGAAAGGCCTCCGCCCAAGACGATGATCTCCGGGTGGAACAAATGCACCACATGAGAAAGACCGAAGGCCAGGTCCCCAGCCGTTTCCCGCAGCACTCGCCGGGCAGCGGGGTCGCCTTGTTGCAGGGCGGCGCTCAGATGCCTGGCCTCGCCACCCACTGCATCGCCGGCCAAACGGCTGAGAGCGCTCTGCGGTTCTTGAAGTTTCATCTGGCGAATGCGGGCGTCCACCGCCCAGCCCGAGCAGCGCGATTCCACGATCGTTCCCTGACGATCCAGCCGCACGTGTCCGATTTCGGCTTCGCCTGGCGTGGCGCCGTGATAAATCCGGCTATCGACCACCAACCCGCCTCCGACACCGCTGCCAAGGGTGACGTAAAAAACAGGATTATGATTTTTGCCGGCGCCGGAGCGCGCTTCGCCTAGCGCCGCCGTATTGGCGTCGTTATCTACGCGGACCGGCGCGTTCGTCAGCTTCTGCAACCAATCCCCCAGTTCGAATTCGGACCATCCTGCCACCTGGTGAGAGCAACAGATTCTCCCTCGACGCCAATCGACCGGGCCGCCAAAGCCTGCGCCCACGCCGGAAAGCCGTGCCCCGGACAACAACGTTGGCAGTGTCGCCCGGATTTGGCGGCGAATGCCCTGGCCTCCCAGCTTTGGATTCACCGTCAGACGCCGGCGCTCCACAATTTTTCCAGCGAGATTCCCCAGCACCATCTGTAATTTGGTGCCGCCGATCTCAATGCCGAGATAAAGTTCATTCATAGTGGGGGGGAAATGCTTAGCGGTCAGGCGTCGATGTCCAATTCATTTTGCCTCGATAGTCAGCTTACGGTGACTTCTAGGGCATTACCGTCTGGCCAGTTCCTCTTTCAATTCCTGCTTGTAATCGCGGCTGGGCAGGCCGTAACCGGCTTTTCGCTGGGCCAGCGCCGGGACGATGATTTCCTGGCGCACGTCAATCTCCCGGCCATAGAGCAACGGCCACAGCCGCCTGGTATTCGTGCTGAAGTCGGGGGCGCCTTCCTCGTCAAATCTCGGACGAAAGAGGTCCACCGCCAATTGCAGCTCCGAGATCAGTTCCGCCTCGGTCGGATGGCCGGTTTTCTTTAGGACCACCCGGAACGCTTCCAGGTCTTTTTCCTCCAGCCGGTTTAATTTCGCGATGAGAATGTCAATGGGATGAGGAATGACAAACGTGCAATTTCCTATGCGAACGGATTGAGATCGAGTTCCCCAAAGTGGGCTGGTTTGAAAGTTCAGCGCCGATGAAACTTGAACGTAGAAATCGGTGTGAAGTTTGTCCATGCGGGCCGCAGCGACGAGTTCTTGCAGGCTCGCATCATCGCAAAAAAGGTCGATATCCGCACTCAAGAGGGAAGGGGCAACGGTCATTTGGATGGGGGCGGAACCAAACACCGTGATGCTAAAACGCCGATCCTGCGGCAAAAGAGCGGTCAGCTTCTTCAACACCCGGCCTGCAGGGGTGTCCAGACTAATTGTGTTCGCCCAGAGTTCTGTAGCCATGCGCGCGCGCGGTTAGGAAGGCAATCGCTTGATCGATCAGCCGATTCGTGACGCCAGGATCATCGGCCAGCCTGGCGGCCAGCGCCCGGTCCCGCGCATTCCACGGGTGCCGCTCCTTTTTCAGAAGCAGGCGCGCCGCGAGGCGCGATTTCCGCCAGCAACGATCCATTCTCGGTTCCACAACCCTCAAACTGTAACGGATTGAAGAGGCCTTCGCAAGCGTCCCCAACATAGCTGCTGGCCGCCCGGAGATGAAATAAGATTGTGTTTTGCGCGTTTAAGCCTTAAACAGCCGCGCAACATGGACATTGTCGTTGCTGAAAAGACGCGGCGATTCATCGCTGCTGCCTGGTCGAGCGCCACCCGATGAACGCATGACTCTCACTCCGAACAGCCGCATGGCGGCCGTGGCCTTGAGTGTCGTGGCTTTGGATCAGTTAACCAAACGCACGGTCCTTGAGTACTTGGGTTACGCGGGGCAAAAGATCGTCATCGACGGCTTTTTCAAGTTTGTGCATTGGGGCAATACCGGGGCCGCCTGGAGTCTGTTCCATGGCAATAATGAGCTGCTGGCCATCATATCACTGGTCGCCTTGCTGGTGCTCTTTCTCAGCCGCCACTATTTTGACTCCGGTGCCTTGCAGGGACAAGTGGCCTTGGGCCTGATCTTCGGCGGCATTGTCGGCAACTTGATCGATCGCCTCTCCGTCCGGCACGTCATTGATTTTATCTACTTTTACTTGCAGCAGCGGGATGGCGGGGAAATCGGCTTTCCCGCGTTCAACGTGGCCGACACGGCGATATGCACGGGTGTCGGGCTGCTGTTTCTCCTCTCGTGGCAGCGCGATCACGCCAAGGCCGGGGGCAGCGAAAGCCATGAGCCAAGCGCCAAGAAGAGTTGAACCTCCCCTGCCAGCGAAAGGCGCTCACAGTGGAAGCCGTCTCGATCTCAAAATCCTCGGACAGCAAGGCAGGACTTGACCGCCGAACACTCTCTCTTTTGTTTGGCTTGTTTCCTGTGTTTAGCGGGCCGTGTCAGCTTTTAGCGTGAGCGCTCTGCCCCCCATTTTCATTGCCGGACCAACCGCCGCCGGGAAATCGGCCGTGGCCGTGATCCTGGCTGATCTCTGCCACGGCGAAATCATCTCCGTGGATTCCATGCAGGTCTATCGCGGTCTGGATATTGGCACCGCCAAGCCCTCGCTCGCAGATCGCCGGCGCGTGCCCCACCACTTGATCGATGTGGTGGAACTCACCGGCACTTTTGATGCCGCCAAGTTCGTTCTGCTGGCCAGAAGAGCGCTGTCGGAAATTCAGGCCCGAGGGCGCCAAGCCATTTTTTGCGGCGGCACCGGCCTTTACTTCAAGGCCTTCCTGGAAGGGCTGGGCGAAACGCCTCCTGCTGACGCCGCCCTGCGAGCGCAATTGGAAGCCACTCCTCTGCCGGAATTACTGCGCGAATTGGCCGAGCGCGATCCTGTGACTTTTCAGAAGATCGACCGGCAAAATCCGCGCCGGATCATTCGCGCCGTGGAAGTGATCCGGCAAACGGCCCGGCCCATGTCCGAGCAAATTGCGCCGTGGCAAGAAGCGCACGCAGGCGCGGCCAACGCGACCGTGCTTCCGAAGGCCACCGCTGGTTTTCTTCTCGGATTGACCCGCTCACCAGACGACTTGCGGCGGCGCATTGAGACCCGCGTGGATGAGATGTTCGAACGCGGATTAGTCCAAGAGACGGAACGGTTGTTGCCCCAGGGTTTGGCACAAAACCGGACGGCCCTCCAAGCCCTCGGCTATCGCCAGGTCACGGAATACCTGCAAGGAGTCCGGTCGTTGCCTGAAACCATCGCTTTGGTCAAGCAGCGAACACGGCAGTTTGCCAAGCGCCAAAAAACCTGGTTTAAGTGGCAAATGAAGCTGACGTGGTTGGAATTGCAGCCGCACGACAATCCGGAGGCCGTGGCCGAAAGAGTGGCCCGCAGTTGCGGTCCCGGCGCGGACGGCTATATTGGCGGCACCAGATTTTGAAAGCCTTGATCTTAACCTCGCCCAAAAGGCCGGAACGCGTGTTTCTGGTCGGCGTCGAACTCAAATCCCGCGCGCGCTGGGAGGTGGACGATTCCCTGAACGAACTGGCGGAGCTGGCTTCGACCGCCGGCGGTCAAGTGGTCGGCGATGGCCAGCAAAAACTGGAGTCGCCCGTGGCCGCCACGTTCATTGGCTCGGGCAAAGCCGCCGAATTTGCCCAAACCTGTCGGCGGAATGAAGTCGATACGGTTGTTTTTGACGATGAACTTTCGGCCGCGCAAAGCCGCAACCTGGAAAAGGTGTTTCAATGCAAGGTGCTCGACCGCACGGCGCTGATCCTCGACATTTTTGCGCAGCGCGCCCGCACCCGTGAAGGCAAGCTCCAGGTCGAACTGGCGCAGTTGCAGCATCTGTTGCCCCGCCTGACGCGCTATTGGAGCCATCTCTCCCGCCAAAAAGGCGGCATCGGCATGCGCGGTGAAGGCGAAACGCAATTGGAAACGGACCGCCGGCGCGTGCAGGAACGCATCGATAAAATCTCCGAGGAACTCGACACCGTCCGCCGGCAACGCGCCACGCAACGACAAGGCCGCCAACGCAGCCACTGGCCCCTGGCCTCCATCGTCGGCTACACCAACGCGGGCAAATCCACGCTGCTCAATGCGCTGACGGGCGCCGCCGTGCTGGTGGAAGACAAATTGTTTGCCACGCTCGATCCCACCACGCGCCGGTTGCGCCTGCCCAGCAATCAAAACGTCCTGCTCTCGGACACGGTAGGATTCATTCGCAAGCTTCCCCACCGGCTGGTGGAGGCGTTCAAGGCCACCCTCGAAGAAGTCGTGCAAGCCGACCTTTTGTTGCACGTCGTCGATATCAGCCACCCCAAGGCCACGGAACAAATCCAAGCGGTCAACGCGGTGCTGGACGAAATTGGCGCACCCGGCAAGCCGACGCTGATGGTGCTCAATAAGATCGACCGTCTGGAAAGCGCAGATTTGGTGAAACGGTATTGGGGACTTTACCCGAATGCCGTCGCCGTTGCAGCCATCACCGGCACCGGCCTTCCCGCCCTGCTGGCCGAGCTGGGGAGTCTCTTGCGGCCGAGTCGTGAGTTTGTCGAATTGGCTGTGCCGCACGAGGCCTCGGCCGTCATCGCCCGCCTCCATCATGTGGGCCAGGTGATCGAACGCGATTACAACGGCCGGAAGGCACGTTTCAAAGCGCGCATTCCGCCGCATTGCCATGCCGAGTTTGCCCCGTTCATCGTGCAGGAGCCACAGAAGACATAGAGTGGAGGTCTCGCAGATTCCGGATTCGGGAGCCTTTTGATTTGAAATTCCACCTCCTTGGTCTCAAACTGCGCGGGCTTGACCATGAGCCCAAATATCCGCATCAAGGATTTGCCCAGCCGCGAACGGCCTCGGGAACGCCTGGTCGAGTCGGGAGCCGAAGCGTTGAGCAATGCGGACTTGATCGCCATTTTGCTCCGCACCGGAACCCAAGGCGCCAGCGCCCTGCATATCGCCGAAGCGTTGCTGCATCGCTTCGATTCGCTGGACCGCCTGGCCCGCGCTTCTTTGGATGAATTGCAGCAAACCAAAGGCATTGGCCGCGACAAAGCCATTGCCTTGCAGAGCGCATTCACGCTGGCCCAGCGCATGGCGCGGGAAATTCGCCAGGAAGCGCCGCTGCTCGACACCCCCGAGCGGATTGCCGACCTGTTGCGCGAGGACAACCGGCTCTACGGAGTCGAGCAGTTCCAAGTCGTGCTGCTCAACACGCGCCGCAAATTGATCCGGATTGAAAGGATTTCACAAGGAACCATGGACACCATCCTGGTGCATCCGCGCGAAGTGTTTCGAGCCGCCATCACGGCCAATGCCTCGGCCATCGTCTTGGTGCATAACCACCCCAGCGGCGATCCTTCCCCATCCGAAGCCGACATCAAAGTCACACGGGATTTGATTCGGGCCGGACAATTGCTGAAAATTGATGTGCTGGATCATGTCATCCTGGGCAGCAAAACGAAGGAGCGCTCGCAGGATTACGCTTCTCTCAGGGAACTGGGCTACTTTTATTCGTGAACCATGATTCATCCCACCGCTCTGATCCATCCCGAAGCCCAAATCGATCCCAGCGCCAGCATCGGGCCGTATTGTGTGATTGACCGACAGGTAGTCCTTGGGGCTCATTGCGAACTCGGCCCCCAGGTCCACCTCACCGGCCACACCGTGATTGGAACCTACAACCGTTTTCACGCCGGCTGCGTGATTGGCGATGCGCCGCAGGACCTGAAATACAAAGGAGAAAGCACCGGCCTGCGCCTCGGCGATCACAATATCTTTCGTGAGCACGTCACCATCCATCGCTCCAACAAAAGCTCCGAGGAAACCGTCATCGGCTCCAGTAATTTCCTGATGGTGAACAGCCACGTGGGCCATAACTGCCGCCTCGGCCATCATGTCATCCTGGCCAATGGCGCGCTCTTGGGCGGCCATGTCACCGTGGACGATCGCGCCTTCATTTCCGGCAATTGTCTGGTACACCAGTTTGTGCGCATTGGCACCCTCGCGCTCATGCAAGGCGGGGCTGCAGTCAGCAAAGACCTGCCTCCCTTCACCGTGGCCTGGGGTGACAACAGCATTTGCGGATTGAACACCGTCGGGCTTCGCCGCGCCGGCTTCACCAGCGAGCAACGCCTGGAATTAAAGCGGCTTTACCATGCGCTCTTCAGAAGCGCGCACCATCTCGGACAAGCCGTGAAAGCCGCCCAAACGGAGTTCGCCAGCGACTGTGCCCGGACCATGATTTCTTTTATCCTCGGCAGCAAACGCGGCGTTTGCGCGGATATCGGCGCGTCGGTGTTGGAGGAGGAATAAAGCTCCTTGAGTGTCGCCGTCGGTTTAGCCGCCGCAGAACACAGCGGCGCAGCGGCAACCAAGAGCTGGTAGGGCGAGACTCCTGGGTGGACGGGATTCCACGGCTCGACGGAGTCTCGCCCTACCGCGAAGGAAACAATCTGCGCAAGCTGCGCAGACTTTTGTGGATATCAGTTCTGTAGGGCCAGTGCTTTGACTTCTTTCTTTGCCAACTTGCCGCTGGTTTTGGTCGCTTTCGCTTTTGAGGGTGTTGAGGCCTGGCCCGCCTTGGGAGCCTTGGCTACTTTGTGCCCGTCTTTCGGGGCAGAAGAGACAGTGCCGGAAGGCACTGCTTTCGGCGCGGGTTTGGCGTCACAGCATTTGCCGGCTTGGACCGGCGGTACTACAACCAAAAGGACCGCAATGGCGGTCGCAGCGAGATAGCAAAGTCTTTTCATGGTGTGGTTTTCTGTAAGGGCGATCGGTTTCAGAAAAACGGGGCCTTTCCGAGGCTGTCGAAAGGGTTCCGTTTCATTTTGCAGCGAGGCTCAGAACTTATAAACAACGTTTAAGGCCAGCGACATGGCATTCTTGTCATTGACGCCAAAGGGATGGACCGCCGCTCCGTTCCGGCCCTTCAAGTCGTGGTCCCAGCGAAACTCGGCCCGGGTCATCACATTCGGTCCCCACAGAGAATAGTCCGCAGTCAGCGTGTAGCCGAGGAAGGCTTCGCCATCGCCGGCCTTCGAGGCGGTCGGTGCAGCAGGCGCGATTATCCAGGTGCCGGTGGTGCCGGTCGCGTACTCAACGCGACTGTTGAATTTGAGTTTCTCCGTCGCTTGGTACGTCGTGTAAAGCGCGACGGCATTGGCGTATGTGGAGTTGGCCGCGTCGGCTTTCGTGCCGCGATAATCATACGAAGCGCCCCAGGAAAGGCTCTCCCAAGGCGTGGGCATGGTCGCGCCAACATAATAACTGGTCGTGTCGCTTGCGCCGGGGTTGTTGATCCCATCAACAATTCCGGCCGAAAGGACCGCGCCCTTTAAGAAGCCAAAGCTTTCAGGAGCGGTAAGGCTCATCAAGCCCATGTAAGTCTTTTCCGATTCGTCAGCCGCAACTCCTGCGGCCCGCAGCGGTCGCGCGTTCACGCCGGTGATCCATGTATTGGCCACGCCTGCGCTGAGGCTGAAGCCGCTGCACACTTGATAGCTGGCCATCACGCCCGTGTGCGCCAGCGGCTCGAGGGTGTACCCGTACGACCGGCTGTAATTCGGATTGGCCGGACCATCAAAGACTTCGTAGCCGATGCACGTGTCAAAAGTGCCGATCTTGAAGTCGATGCCATTGCCGACCGGCGCGCGCAGAACTACGTAGGCTTGTTTGAAGCTGAAGTCGGTCGCGGCTATGCCGACAGTATTGTTGTACGCGACTGCATCGGGTCCAAACAGGAGGTCCACTTTGTATCCGGCGGCCCACTCCGCTTCATCCAAGGGCTTTTCCAGGGAAAGTTTCACCACGTCCAGGTTGATACCGTCTTGCTTGGCGGTGCCATCGAAGGCGCGTCCGACCAACTGCGTGCCGGTGCCGAGCTTCCAGATGGCCGAGGTGTTGACATAGCCGCTCAAGGTCGTCGAGGAGAGCGCCGTCAGGACCTGATGCGGTGTTTCTTCGGCTTGAACGACCGAGCCGATGCTGACCAGACCCGCTGAGGCCAAAGCGACCGTCCATCGATTGAATCCGGTTTTGAATTTCCCGTGCCGTTCTGTTGGTTCTTTCTGAATTATTCTGTTCATGGTTTCTTGGTTTGGTTTGATGTTAGTTAGTTTCTGGTTGACTTGATTTAACCTGTAAAGAGAGCCGGAAATGAGAGGTTAACCGCAAGCTCGGCCGCGAAAGCCGTTCTCGCACTGCCGGAAAAGGCTCGGCAGCCGAGCTCGGGCGATCGAGTCTCAATCGAGACGCCCGAGCCGACTGCCGAGATGCATAACATACATCGCATTGACGCACCCATTTAGCAAGGCGAATGCCAAAGGTTGATCTCGGCTCCCGCCTTCTTCATTCCCAATGAGTTACGATGCGAACGGCGCTGAGACGACAATTGCCGGGCAGCCCTTTGTTGGCCACAATGGACAAAATTCGACACTCGTCGGCTCTCTGAAAAGCCATTAATTCAAGGCCTTCCGGCGACACAAGCCACGTACTCATGCCGCACTTCAAACCGCTGGGCCGGGTCTTGCCGCCGGGCCAGCCTTTGTAGAAAACGGTCGGTCAGGAGAGGGCGGCGGGCAGGATCAATCGCGTCATAGAAGGCCGTGCCGGCGCCTGACTTCAGGAGATGCTCCAGAACCTGCTCCGCGCGGTCATAGCGGAAAACGATGCTGTCCTCCCGCAAGGTCTCGATTTCCAGGCCGGCGGCGGCCACGAGAACACGCGTGTAGTCGGCGTCGCGTGGAAAATCGAAGGCCACGCGCTTTTGCAGCACGGTCGGATCTTCAGCCACCAGTTCGGCAAAGATTTCCAACGGTTCCCGCGGCGAGTTTTCTTTGTGGACGATGAACGCCAGTTGCCCGCCCTTGACCAGCACGCGGCTGGCTGCCTCGAAAAATGGCTTCAGCGCGATATACCCCAAAACCCAGCTCGAAAAAATGCAATCAAACGGACCCGCAGTCTCGAGTGTCGCCAAAGCATCGCCGGCCAGGAAACGAACATTGTTGATGTTTTGCAGGCCGATTCGCTTTTGCGCTTCGGCCAGCATTTCGGCCGAGAGATCGACCGCCAGCACGCGGGCTGACCGGGCCGCGAGCAAGGCCGTGGCATACCCGGTCCCACAACCCGCCTCAAAGACGGTTTCGCGGCCGCTCCAACGCACGCGCGCGAGGAGGTCATGGATGGGCTGGGCCGCTTCCACGAGCCAGAACGCATCGTAATCCTGGTGGACGCGGTCATAAGCCGCCCGCAGTTCCGGGGCGCCGACCTCCTCTTGCGCCTCGTCACGGATGCGAAAGAAGGCGGGCAGAGCGTGAGTCCGCGGCAGATGCCGTTCGCAAATCGCTCTCGATCTTTCCGGAGGCGCCGGCAAGCCCACGCTGGGAAATTGCCGGGCCAACATGCGCCCGACACAACCGGTCCTTGGCCGGCAGAAATGGTGTCCCATCCGGTCCAGAATCCCGCGAAAAGGTTCTTGTGTCAGATTGCCGAACGACAGCGGCACCAGGTTGCAGGGGCAGACTTCGCCGCTCCCGTCGATATACAAATGGGTCAGGCCCGCGCCGCAGCCGAAGGCCTCGGCCGACTCCAGATAGGCAAAGGAGGACAAGATCGGCAGGTCATCGTCCTGGGCGATTTCGTCCTGGTAATCGAAAATTTGTTTTCGCTCCGCCGCCGTGAGGAGGACATCGGTTTGCCCCGCCAACCTGCCGGTGGCGCTGGGTTCCAGCAGGTGCACTTCCAAAGCCCCGGCGGCGGCGGCACAGCGCAAGAATGGCAGGAAGCGGGACCGTTGCAGGAAACCACGCGTGGCCACCGAGACGACGTAAGGGTATAGCCCGCTTTCGCGCGCCACTTGCAGCGCCTGAAGGGCGGTGCGGAAAGCTCCTTTGCGGCCCCGCCGCCAATCGTGCTCCCCCTCTTGATCAGAGTCGAGGCTGATGCCGACGGCAAAAAGGCCGCTCTCCCGCAGACGCCGGGCGCGCTCCGGAGTCAGGCCCTCTCCGGTTGTGCCCAGAATCAGGCAGGACCGCCGGTCGAATGCTTGCACGATGTCCGCCAGATCCTCCCGGACCAGCGGTTCGCCACCCGTCACCGTGAGCATTACCGTTCCCAGGGCCTGCAATTCACCCGCCAGGTTTTTCAGGACGGCGAGTGGAACGTCCACCTGGCTTCGCCCGGCGTTGTAACAGTGCCAGCAATTAAAGGGGCACCGGTTGGTGACCGCCAGAGTCACCGAATAAAGCCGCCGGGTGGCCGCATCGCCGAGCTGGGCAAATTGCTCGGCCAGATGATCGAAGGCCGCGCTGGGATAGGGCGGAAAATTCGTGTTGACCACAAAACCATCGCCAAAGGAAATGACCTTCTCCTTCGCGAAGTATCCCTTCAGGAAAGCCGCCACGCGCGGGTGCAGCTTCGTGAAGGGAGGCCGCTTCGATACGTGAACGAAAAATTCGTCACCGCGCATATTCAATCGGGGATCATGGCACTGTGACGCGCGTTAAATAAAGCCGATTCTTGTCAGCGCCGCGCGGCACCGGTGTGTGCCCGGGTTGTCGGTGCCGCGACCTGCTTTCGGGCCGAGCACACTTTTGAAAGTGGGCTCGGCCCATTGGGCTGCGCCGCCGGTTTCCGTGGGCGGACTGGACGCGACAAGCGCGGCGCATTCCACCCTCTGCAAATTGTAGAATGCACCCCAAGGGCACCGACAAGCTGGGGATTCACTGGCCGCATCCCGTCGCATCTCCGAGAAATTGGCGTGTGGCCCAAGAGCTTCGGAGCTGGGACGGCTCGTCCGCACAACGTCGCGGCGCTTGGCCGTGGCGACGAGCCGTCGCCATTCCCCGCGCCGCCGCCAGTCCTGCGAACAACTCAGAGACGCATGACGCGCAATACCCGGCGAGCGGCCCCTCCATTTCGCACCCCAGCTTTTCAAGCGGCTCCTATGCTAGTTTCGGCTTGGTTTCAAAAAATCCTCGTACGCCCGCAGCCGATCGAATCGTTCGCCGGGAGCGGAGGCATGAATCAGCACGCCAAAGCGCAGCCGGAATGATTCGCCCCGCTTCACCTCCACGCGGCTGGGCGCGCCTTGCGTCATGGCGTTGCGGCCAAAGGGATTGGCCACCATCAAGCCGTAATCCCGGTTGTGAAACCAGCTTGGCCGGAAGTTCTTCGGGTCCGGCATGATCATGAGGCCGGCGCGACGATTGTACAGGGTCCCCGAATAATCGCACCAATCGGCTGGTTTCCCCCAGGTAGCTTGGGCGGTTTTTTGCCCGGCGCTGTTCAGGATCATGCCGCCGTTTTTCTCTGTCATTGGCGTGGCCACGCGAAGGCCCAAACCCATCTCTTCCTGGTCGCCGAAATAGAAGTCGCCGTCGTCGGATTTGAACTCCGCCTCCCAAATCAGCAGGTAACCGCCCGGGCGCGCGCTCAGCGTGATGCGGGAGGTCTGTGCGCAAAGTGCCTTGCCCTCTCGAGTCAAGAAACGGTTGGCAGCAGTAAACGTCAGCGCGCCGTCGCGCACCACCGGTGGCTCGACAAAACGCTCATGTCGAACGGTTCCCTTATTTCGCCAGAAATCTTCGCCGCTCAAATCGCCGAAGGCCAGCCAAAGGCCGGGATGCATCGTGTCATGGTCGGTTTCATCCTCTCCAGATCGGGGCGGATGATGGCGCGTGACCTGGAGCCCGCCGGGAGCGTGCACCTGGGCAAAGAAAGGCCGCCGGATTTTTTCGTCTCGAAAAACGTAGCTGGCCACGGGCTGGCCGCCGTGCGTGATCAGAAGGCGGTCCTCCTTTTGTGCAAAGCCAAAACCGCTTTCGTCGGCGGCGAGCAGCGCGGTGGCGCCGGCCAATGCCAGAGCTGTTTTCAGAACGGTGCGTGGAGTCTTCATCATGTTTCCTTCGGCCAGCCCACGAGAGGCAGAGCCGTTTCCGCCTCGATGGCCAGGAGGCGGTTGTACTTGCTCAAACGGTCGGATTGCGTGATGGAGCCGATCTTGATTTGGTCGCCGGCCCAGCCCACAGCCAGGTCCGCCAGCCAGTCGTCCTCCGTTTCGCCGCTGCGGGCGCTGATGGTCACTTGCCAGCCGGCAGCGCGCGCCAGGCGGTTGGCCTCCAGCGCTTCGGTGAGCGTGCCGATCTGATTGACCTTGAGCAAAAGCGTGTTGGCGGCGTGCGTCTCGATGGCCCGGCGAATGCGGCCCGGATTCGTGCACAAAAAATCATCGCCGACCACCAAGGCCCGCGCCCCAAGCCGCTGTGTCAACTCTGGCCAATGCGTCCAATCGTCCTCAGCCAAACCATCCTCAATGCTGACGATCGGGTATTGCGACGTCCAACGGGCCAGTTGCTCGATCATGGCAGAGCTGTCCAATGATTCCGCGCCGAGTTGATAGCGTCCGCCTTGATAGAAATGGCTGGAGGCAACATCCACCGCCAGCGCCACGTCTTCACCCGGTCTGAATCCGGCGGCGACGATGGCAGCGACGGCGTCTTCGAGCATGGCCTCGGCGTTTGGGAACGGCGGCGCGAGGCCGCCCTCATCAGCGCGCAGCAGGCGCATGCCATATTTCTGGAGCGTCAAATCAGCGGCGCACTGGTAGATCGCGAACGTCACGGCCAGGGCCTCGTCCATGGTGCGCGCCGCCGCCGGCACGACCAGCACGTCCTGGAGGGGAGATTGGGAGCCGGCATGCTTGCCGCCACTGAACAGATTGATCGTCGGTCGCGGGAGAGTTGTGACTCTGTTCGATGACGACGCCAGCAAATCGGCAAAATGGCGGTAGAGTGGCACGTTGCGTTGGCGGGCCGACACGCGGGCGAAGGCCAGTGAGACGGCCAGGATGGCATTGGCGCCCAAGCGCGCTTTGTTGGGTGTGCCGTCGAGTTCGAGCATCGCGCGGTCGAGCTCCGCCTGGGAGGCAAACGAGCGGCCTGAGAAGGCCTCGTTCAAACATTCGTTGACATTGCCCACAGCGCGGCGGCAGCCCAGGCCGCGATACCGCCGCGCATCGCCATCGCGCAGTTCCAGGGCCTCGGCTGTTCCGGTCGAAGCGCCCGAGGGCGCGGAGGCTGTTCCGGCCAATCCACCTGTCAACCAGCAGGTGGCTTGAACGGTGGGGCGCCCCCGGCTGTCCAGGATTTCCAGCGCGCTGAGTTTCTCGATCTTGAACATGACCGGTCGAGGTTACTCCTTCAGTTTCATTTCAAAAGCACGAAACAAATCCGGCAGGCTGGCCGGTGGCTGGGCGATCAAGGACAGCACAATGGCCCGCTGCCGAGTTCGCTCGGCTCCGCTCAGGTACTCGAGCGGCGAACGGCCGTCCACCCTGGCCAGCAAACAAGCCAGCGTGTGGCACACGGCCCTGGCTTCAAGACCTGCCAGGCGCGCGATTTCGCCGGCCGCCTGGCGGTAAGTTTGCCAGTAGTCACGAGCAGCTTGGAGGAAGGCCGCCTGATGCGGCGGCACATGGTGCGCTTTGCTCAGGAGATGAGTGAGCGAGAAACCCAGATCGAAAGCCGGGTCTCCGAAGTGAATGACTTCATGGTCGAGCAAGACCAGCCGGTCCTGGTGCATGAGAATGTTTTTCGGGCTGAAATCCCCGTGAACCAGCGTGAGGCGAGTGGCCAGTGTTTCCGTGATCAGTCTCGACAGGAAACCCGCCGCCTCAAGATTGCGCGCGGCGCAGAAGCGATAGTACGGCTCCAGGCGCAGCGTCTCGAAAAAAGTCCGGTTGGCGAAAAGCGAAGCGAGTTCGTCCTGATGCTCCCGCGCGCGGCGGTGGACCGTGCCAAGCAGTTGGCCGAATTGGATGACGTGAGCGCGCTCGAGTCCGCCGGCCAGCAACCGGGTTTTCCAGTTTTCATGCGGTTGCGGCACGGCTTGCATGGCAAGCAGATGGTGCTGGCAATCTTCGAATACGAAAGGAGGGATCGTTCCGGGTGGAGCGAGACGATCCAGCCAGATCAAACCGAGAGCCTCCCGATGAATGCGGCCAGGGTCCGAGAACCAGTCTTCGGCGACGCGGAGTTTGGGGAGCGCCTGCTTGATGACCCAGGCTTGACCGTTGGCTCGTTCGACCAAAACCGTGCGGTTGGATACGCCCCCTTTGAGCGCAGTGAGCACGGGGGTCTCGGACGCCTCGACACGTCCGGTTTCCCGCAGGTACTGCAGCAGCGCGCCGGGTTGCTCGATGTCCAGACGGTTGACCATGCTTCTATTTAGCAGGGAACGGACGGCAAGGCCAGCGTTCGCTGGGCATGTCGGACTTCGGCCCGTGGGCTTTGGCTTTAGCTTTTCGAGTTTACAAGCGCCGGCCCTTCAGATTGCCTGAAGGCCATGCAACTGCTCACCCTCTCGGCTGTGAAACGGTTGGTGGTCCTGTTTCTCGTTCTGGGCGGCTTGGTTGCTTGGACCTGGTGGCGCATGGTGCGGATGCCCGGGGAAAGTCATCGCGGACCATTGCCGCCGCTCAGTCCGGCTGAGCGCGCCTTGCATGACGCCCTGGCTCGGGACGTGCAGCAGCTCGCTGCCGACATCGGCGAGCGCAATGTGTTTGTTGCGCGCAAGCTGCGGGCGGCGGCCGATTACCTCGAGTCCACGCTGGCCAACGCCGGATACAAAGTTCAGCGCCACGGCTTCGACGTGTCGGGCGAACTGTGCCATAACCTGGAGGCCGAGCTGCCGGGCCAAACGCAGCGGCACGAGATCATCGTCGTCGGGGCCCACTACGATTCGGTGTCCGGCTCGCCCGGCGCCAATGACAACGCCAGCGGTGTGGCGGCTCTGCTGGCTTTGGCCCGCGCCTTTGCGGGCCATGAAACGGGCCGGACGCTGCGGTTTGTCGCCTTTGTGAACGAGGAGCCGCCGTTTTTTCAGGCTGCGCAGATGGGCAGCCTGGTTTACGCGCAAGCTTGCCGTCAGCGCGGCGACAACATCGTGGCCATGCTGAGCTTGGAGACCATCGGCTATTACGCCACAACCGACGGCAGCCAGAAGTATCCGTTCCCCCTCGGCTGGTTTTATCCCCGGCGGGGTGACTTCATCGCCTTTGTCGGAGATACCGCCCACGCTGAACTGGTGCGGCAATGCGTGGCGAGTTTTCGCCGCCAGGCGCAGTTTCCATCGGAAGGCGGCGCGTTGCCAGGGTGGTTGCCGGGCATCGGCTGGTCGGATCATTGGGCGTTTTGGCAGGCGGGCTATGCGGCGTTGATGGCCACCGATACGGCGCCGTTTCGTTACCCGTATTATCACACGCCAGAGGACACGCCGGACAAACTGGATTTTGAGCGCATGGCCCGTGTGGTGGCCGGATTGCAGAAAGTGATCGAGGAACTGGCCAATCCGAAAGGCGGCGGAATGAGGAAGTCAGTGTCGAAATGAATCATAACGCGGCGCTGTGTCCTGAGTGAGTTCGTTAGCGTCGAGCCTCGCGGACCGCGGCCATCCATTCTGCTGCCTGCCTTTGGTCGAGTTGGAGAAGACATGGCAACGATCGGTCTTTTCCAAATTAGCCGACCAAGTCAAGGTCAAGGGGAGTTTTGCCGAAGGTAAGCTCTGCAAAGCGACCGAACCTTGCATCGGAAAACCGTAAAGCTGATTGACGAATAGTGCGGCTCAACACGCTCTCGAAAGAGCATTAGAACTTCGTCCTCAAATTGCGACTCGGCCTCCTTTGCGGACAGAGACAGCGGATCAAGGGCGTATTCGGAGCGGTCGAACAGCGCAGCGAGTTTCGCTAAATCTTCTCTGGAAATAACCCCTTCGGGAACTCCGTGCTCTGGCATGTAATCTCCTCCAAGACTCCTCGATGTCGTTTGTCACAGGCAAGCTTGTAATCCAATGCAAGGTCATAAAGCTGCGGGGTCCCGCAATACGGATACGGGTGCTTCAAAGACACGAGCGCTTGCAGTGTCGAATTGCAGAAGTCGCTCATGTGGCTCCATATCTCGGCGATTTCGCGCAAGTCTTCAGTTTTCTTGGTCAGCGCAACAGCGACACGGTAGGTCTGTCGGAGTAATCCCTCAACGAGCCGCACTTGTTGCGTAAATGCCTCACAGGCACTCGGCGAATTCGGGTCAGGAAAAGATTCGCCGACCCGCTGCATTTCATCAATCTGCGGTCGGTTTATTTGGAGGAGGTCATCAAAATTCAAGCACGTCTTCATTCAACTAGAAAAGACTAGCCGCCCGCTGCGTGAATTCAAGGTTGAACTGATCTTAACTTTCGATTTCATGCCGTTGGTTGTGACTATGCGTCCTGAAGGATGTGATTGCAGGTGGGCGCGCATTCCAGCTTGCCGGGCTTCGAAGAACGACAAAAGCCTTTGAGCTTTCTTCGTTTCAGCGGTAAAGAATGCGTTCCTTGCGCCAATCTTTGTCCTTGTCGTGACCGTATTCCTGCACGCGCGGACAACGTTCGCGCAGCCGGACTGATTCGATACCCAGATAATAACCGCTCGATTGCGGGTTTTTCCCCACACACTCCAGCCGCACAGTGTAGCGGCCCGGCTCCGGCCAGAAGTCGAGCAGATGAAATTCCTGGTTGACGATCTTGGCGTTATGGAAATCCATCACGTCGCCCAGTTTCACGCCGTTCAGATAGGCCTGATACTGGCCAAAGTCGTAGGAGCAGGTCATGTTGAGCAGAAGGCGCAACGGTTCCTTTTTCGCGATCTCAAACGGAATCTCCAGCCACGCCCCTTCGGCCTGTTTGGGCGTGTAAAGCAGTTGGGCGGTCGGATAAAGATCGATCTGTTGTGTGGTGGCATTGCCGGCGCCGTGGAATTTCTGGTCGGTGAACTCACGGGCGAAGAGGGTGCTTCTCTCCAGGCTGGGCAACGTGCGCTCGCGCGCGTGCGGCGCCCGCTCCGTGAAGGTCGGCTGCCCCGTTTGATACCAGAAAGCGACGCTCGAGTAATCATCCTCGCGCTCGTTCCAACTGGTGCTCTTGTAATTCGGGTTCTCGTCCGGCGAAATCCAGCCGAAATGCTCCAGCGTCACCTTGAGGCCCGTGTTGAAAACGAGGGGGTCCTGGATATGCCAGCGATAGGCGCTGGTGTGCCCGCCGACAATCCCCCATTGGTCAAAGTAAGGCACGCCGAAGTAAGGGGTGCTGGTCGTCTTCAAACCCCATGCGGACAGGAAATAATCTTCCGTGCCCGTGCCCCAGATGGAAGGCTTGGCCTCGCCGTCGATATAAATCTTTTCGTCCCCTTCGCCGAACCAGGCCGGACTGCGCGTCCGCACGCTCAAGACCGTGCCCACGTAATGGCCTTTGCCTTTGGTCTCGAGGACCAAGTAATCCTTGCCCTTTTGCGCCGGATATTCCTGGCGATATTGGGCATAGAAATAAGGCGTCTCCTCGGGAAGCTGTTCCTTCTGGACCCAGTCGATGTTGTAGTAGAGCAGACTGATCTGTTTCTCGCCTTGGTTCACCACCTCGACGCGCGCGGACTTCCGGAAGGGCATATTCCAAAAGCAATTGTAGGAATCGGCATCTTCCACAATGACCGGCAGGCTGACGACCTCGCTGCGCTTGCCGAAGCTGTTGGCAAAGAAATCGCCCACCGGCGCCTCGACCCCGGGCCGTTCCTGGCCGTCCCAGTAAAGGCGCAGGAGCATTTCCTGATGATTGGCCGAGCCTTGTTTGGCCCAGCCCTGCGGCTCCGGTCCGAGAAAGGTCATCCAAATATGAGTGATGACACCGGGGCCTTGAGCGTCCAGCAGGACTTTGGTCGCGCCCGGGGCGACGTTTTGGTTGTCCGAGTTGCTCCGCTCTTCCAGGTCGCCTTTGGGCTCGGCCTGCGGATCATATTTGCCGTCCGGCCCGGCGCGGTGCGTGGACGTGGCGCGCCGGCTCCGGCCCTCCTGAGGTTTGGCCAGGTCCGCCAGGGAACCGGCCCGCGCCACCGGGACCAACGAAAGCAATAATCCGATTCCGATGAGGGAAGAAAGCCGGTGGCCGGTCCAACGAAAAAAAGATTTTGAGAACATAGCTGCTCCGAATGTGCTGCGCACCTGTTGTCGCCACACGCCTCGCCTTTCTTGTACCCGGCCTCAGCCGGGGGTGAAGGCGGCATCGAACCAACAATTGCGCCGGTTCAGATTGTATCTCAAGCCGTTTCCTTTTTCCCAGCACAAAAACCGGCTTGGCAGCCGTATGTATCTCAGCCGCCAGCCCACCGAAAGTCGGTTCCACCACCGGTCCGCTTGATAACGATGCGGTCGTGGTGAGCGACTTTCAATACGACGTGTTCCTCAGTCACAGCGCGAAGGACCAGGCGGCGATGCGTCCCCTCGCGGAGTGATTGCGGGCGGACGGGCTGCGGGTGTGGTTCGATGAATAGGAGATTGCCAAGGTGCAAGACGCAAGGCGCAAGACTGTATCCGAACTTCATCCTTCAGCATTTAGCCTTCAGCCTTTGCTCGAACACGGGCTGGAGCATTCCACATTCGGATTTCGGATTTCGGATTTGCGCAGCCCGGCATGCCGGCGAATGCGTTCGGCTCGCACTGGGCGCAGTTGGAGGCCGGCAAAACCGGGCTTATGGCTTGCCGCCGGCCGCGAATTCAAAGACAATGGTGAATATGAAAATCGGTTGCATCTGCAAGGATGGCGAGGTGATCGAACTCCCGTCCCTTACCGCGGTCATCCAAAGGGAAGAAGGCTGGCATGTCTCCACCTGCCCCGAACTAGGCGTCGCCAGCCACGGCAAGAAGTGCAAGGAAGCGTATGCCAGGATGGCGGAGGCGGTGGAACTCTGGCTGGAAGCCGCCAGCGTGAAAGAGATCAAGCGCCGGCTGAAGATGGGCGGGAGCGTTCAACCTCGCGAACTGGCCCATGCCTGAACTCCGACCATTTACCGCCACCGAGGTGGCCTGCTTTCTGTGGGCGCACGGCCTCGGGTTCGCGCACCAGGGAGGCAGCCGATGCAACTGAACGAACCAGCGCCCACGCCCACGCTGGCCCGCAGCCTGGGAGAACCAGCCCACGTGTCGGGTTGGGCCATCCGATTGGCAAAGGTGATCGGGGCAGGCGATCGTTTCGCCGAGTGGCTCCTCAAGGCCGCGGTGGAGCGGGGCGCGACGCATTATCGGCGTGACTTCGATCCGTCGCTCCCGCCGGACAATCCGGCGATTTCCGACGAAGAAATCGGAGTTGCCCTTTGCCTGGGCCACCAGCCGTACCACCTGGACAACGTCCGAGCGGCGGCCCAGTTGCTCAGTTCCCCGCGCGTGGATGCGGCCAGGCTGTGCCGGCTCGCCGTGCGAGAGCGATGCGAACCGGTGCTGCTCCACATTGCGGCGGTCGCGGAACGCATCGCCCCCGCGCTGGAACCTTGGGCTTATTTGCGCCAGCACCTGCCGCCCCGGCCGGTTCCGCGAGCCGATGCCTTGCCCCACTGGACCCGGCTTGTGAGCCACACGGGTGTGACCGCGCGGGGCGGACCGCCGAAAACTGACTGGCTCTGCCGCCATGAATAACCCGCTGCGCATTCTCCGGACGCTCGACCGCCACCTGGCCGCGCCGGCGGAAATCACCCTCTTCGGCCGCGCCGCGCTGGCGCTCGGCTACGCCGCAGGTCCCGCCGCCTTCGCCGCCACGCACGATGTGGATGCGATCCTCCCGCTCTCGTGGCTGGCAGCCGAGGACGAGAACTTGGATTTCTGGGAGGCTCAACAACACACCAACGCCGAGCTCGAACCGGAAGGTCTCTACGTCACGCACCTGTTTCGCGAGTTGGAGGTCATTCTCACGCCGGACTGGTTGAGCCGGCGCGTCCGAATTCCGCTGGAGCTTCGGCGCTTGGCCGTTTTCCGCCCGGCCACGCTCGACCTCATCCTCACCAAGATGGCGCGCGGCGACGAAAACGACCTGGCCGACATCGAGTTTCTGCTGACGCGCGAACTTCTGACTTCCGATCAACTGCGCGCCGCGTTTGCCCGCGCCCGCGTGCCCGACATCCCGGAAACTCAGGCTCTTTTCCTCGCAGCTCAATCCAAAGTCCTGGCGCTGGCGAAGCCTGAAGGTTACACGCCGGCCACCTCCTGAAGCCATTCCCTGCCATACTAACACCTACCAGCAGCACCGATTCCTTCGCCCACGACGTCTTCCTCAGCCACAGCGCGAAGGACAAGGCGGTAGTGCGCCCGCTGGCGGAGCGGTTGCGGAAGGACGGGCTGAAGGTGTGGTTCGATGAATGGGAGATTGCCAAGGTGGAAGGCGCGAAGCGGAAGAGTGCATCCGAACACCAGCCTTCAGCATTAAGCCTTCAGCCTTTCCTCGGACTGTCGGCGAATGCCTTCGGCTCGGACTGGGCGCAGTTGGAGGCCGGCACGTGTGGGAGGGGCAACCTGCCGTTTCGCGACCCACTGAACCAAGAGCGTCGCTTCATTCCCCTGTCGCTCGACGACACCCGTCGAGCCTGTTTTGGAACTGTTTGGGAACTTGCGGCCAGCCACGAATTCAAAGACATTCTCGAATATGAACATCGGTTGGATATACAAGGACGGCGAAGTGATCGAACTCCCTTCTCTCACGGCCGTCATCCAGCGGGACGGAGGCTGGTACGTCTCCACCTGTCCCGAACTGGGCGTGGCCAGCCAGGGCAAGACCCGCAAGGAAGCGCATGCCATGCTGGCGGAAGCAGCGGAACTCTGGCTGGAAGCCGCCAGCGCCAAAGAAATCAAGCGCCGGTTAAAGCTGGGCGGGAGCGTTCAGCCCCTCCAACTGGCCCATGCCTAAACTGCGAAAAGACATTTACCGATGAGCACCGCAACCATGAAAAGCCCGGCCCTCCGCCGGCGCCCGAATCTTGATCGCCAGATTGCCCAGGCGAAGACTGTTCTGCGCGAACTGCGCGACACACTGGAGGACTTGGACGACCGCCGCGAATTGGCCCGCGCCAAGCAACGAAACGCTGGCAAGCGTGGCACTGACTGGGAATCCGTCAAAAAGGAAGTCGGTTTCGAGTCCTGATCCACCCCGCTTTGGCCGACGGCCATGCCTGAGCATTTCCCATTCGACGTCTTCCTCAGCCACAGCGCGAAGGACAAGGCGGTGGTGCGCGCTGTCGCGGAGCGGTTGCGGCAGGACGGGCTGAAGGTGTGGTTTGATGAATGGGTGCTCA
>ERZ1292640.631-Hain-H43-02um-R1-631-length-28646-cov-5_pt1 | contig 28646 bp, 26 predicted proteins | sample MGYA00564404_ERZ1292640 | MGnify/ENA primary metagenome ERZ1292640 (study PRJEB36523, sample SAMEA6512636) | groundwater metagenome | collected 2019-01-08 | study: AquaDiva: Metagenomics assemblies of 32 groundwater samples | reverse complement strand
GAAAAGGCTTCTTGACATAATCGTCGGCACCGATAGTGAGAGCGTCGCTCACCGAGGTTACCTCGCCTACACCGGTAACCATTATTACGGGAATGTTGTATTGCTTCCGTATGAGCGCAAGGGTCTGAAAACCATCCAGCTCAGGCATCCTCACGTCCAGAAGTACCAGACTAATGCTGGCAAGAGATAGCTTGCCTAATGCTTCCCGGCCATTGGCTGCTGTCACTATGCTGTAGCCGGCCCCATCCAAAATTCGCTGGAGAAGCGTTCGTACATGCTCCTCGTCATCTACTACCAGTATTGTCGCTTTGCCTTCGGTCATTATTTTCTACCTCAATCAAAGTTTGACTGGTTGTTGTCTTTCACTTACTCTTCTCTTGCTGCGCCGCCTTGTATAGAGGCAATTCTATGATAAAGGTAACTCCCTCACCAGTCTCGCTCTCCGCATATATCCTGCCGTCGTGTTCAGTAACGATTCCATGGCAGATACTTAAACCAAGTCCGGTGCCCTTACCTATCTCCTTGGTGGTGAAGAAGGGGCTAAAGAGTTTCTTCATATTCTCCGGACTTATGCCCGGGCCATCGTCGGTAAAGGAGGCCCGGATAAGACCCCCTATCTGCTCCGTGGTAATAGTCAGCGTGCCCTTTTTGTGGACTTCAAGCATAGCCTGCTCGGCGTTGGTAACGATATTGAAGAACACCTGCTGCAGCTGGGAACTATTCCCCATGATTTGAGGCAGGTCCGGGGCAAGATGTGTATTAACCTTAATGTTGTTGACACCCTGCTCATGGCTGCGAATTTGTAAGACTATCTGTATAGGCTCGTTAATATCGATTGCCTGTTTCTTTTGTGGTTGCTGCCGGGCGAAGGTGAGGAGGTTCTTTACTATCAGGGAGGTGCGCTTGGCCTCGTCATTGACGATCTTCAAGTCCGCCTTAATGTCGTCGGGCAGTTCCCTCTGGAGCAATAGTTCCGAGAAACCGATAACGCTGGTCAGCGGGTTATTGAGTTCATGAGCCACCCCTGATACCAGTTGTCCGATAGAAGCCAGCCGGTCCTGCATAATGAGCTGCTGCTGTAGACGCTTAACTTGGGTGATGTCGCGGTAAAGCATCTGGAACTGGGGTTTGCCACTCCAGTTCACATCCTTGCGGATGACCTCGAGGTGGCGGATGTTGCCGTCCTTGCGCACTATGCCTATTTCATAGCTGGCTGGGACATACTCGCCCCGTTGCCTTTTCTCTACCCGTTCCCGGTGCTCGGTGTAGCTCTCCGGCGTGTAAACTTTTTTGTTAGGGGTCATTTTGAGTTCTTCAAGGCTGGCGAAGCCGTAGATATCCAGGAGTGCCTGGTTGGCATAAATCGTTTCTCCATCGGTATTAAGGATGCGGATGCCCAGCGGGGAGTTATCTACGGAGTGGCGGAAGTTTTCCTCACTCGCCCCTAGGGCATCTTCTGTCTGCTTCCGTTTATTCTCACTCTCAATACTGGCCAGGGCAAAAGCGACGTCGCTACCCAGTTCGAGGAACAGGTCCTCCTCCTCCTTGTCAAAAACCGTTGCTAAAGGGACTGAAGCCCCTAGGACGCCATAAAGCTTACCTTCGTACTCCAGTTTGTATCCGAAAATGCCCCACTGGCTGTGCTCCCCCGCCAGCACACACCCTTTATGCTGCTTTCCCGGGCGACCATAGGCGAGGAAGGATTGCTCTTGACTTAGGACTTCTCTTACGCATTCGGGATAGTTGCCTGTCTCTAGTTGTTTCATGAAGGCGGGTGCCTTTTCTCCCAATGCGGTACTGGCCGCCCCGGCAAATTTTCCATTATCATCCAGCAGTAGTATCCATGCCATCTCATAGCCCTTTCTCTGCGCCAGCAGATTACAGCTTTTTTGAATCAAACTTTGATTGTCTTTTTCATGCGTAATGAGTTGGTTGACATTCCTTATCGCTCTGAGGACGGTGGCAAGGTGACTGATTCGCTCTTCTGCGCGCTTGCGCTCGGTGATATCACGGATATTGCATTGGATTACTTTATGATGGTCAACCTCATAGACATTGCTGTTAAATTCAACGTTTATTTCACGTCCACCACTTGCTTTCAGCGGTAAGCCTTCATAGCGAATGTGACTTTTTTGACGCAACTCCTCAAAGTTAGCTTTGTTAGCCACAATATCCTTAAAGGCTCCTATTTCCCACAATTCCTTGCCAAGGAATTCCTCTTTTGATAAGCCCAACAAATCAATTAAGGACGGGTTTGCGTCAACGATTAATCCTGTCTCGGCATTAACTATTAGAACCCCGTCCTTAGCCGCCTCAAAGAGTCGGTGATAGCGGGTTTCCGAATTAATCAGTGCTATCTCCTTCCGAACAATATCACGGTCAACACGCCTGGATACTACGGATATTACCAGGACAATGGCGGCTATAACCGCTAATGTTAAGCCGACATGTGCTACTGAGAATATATTAGGGTCAATAATACTTCTACTAATTTCTTCTACGTAAGTGCCAGCTAATAAAATAAGAATAGAGATCGGCATGATGGGACGGCATATTTGTGCCGTTACGGAACGACTTGTGGCAAAACGATGGAAAAGATTTTCAGGTTTATTAAATAATTGGGCAGTGCTAATGAATAGGAAGCTGATAGCAGTAAGTATAGCTACCGGAATAGTTGTCCCGCCGTAAAATAACGGGGCCTTGTACCAGTAACCGAGTGCAATTACAAGAGCAGTTACAAATACACTCAGGGTCAAAACATCAGCCACGAAAAGTAATTGGTCTGGTCGTTCACGCTTAAGCGTTGAGATAAACAATGATATTGAAATAAAGATGAATAGAATGGCTGTTACGGGGGACATCCGGCCTATTATGGAGCCTGACGCCGAAGTAGCAGGAGCTGTCAGAAAACCCTCAATATCTGTGGATAAAGCGTTTATGAAATTATGGAGCACAAGGTATAAGGAAACTAGCAAGACAAAAATGGATACTGTCCGTACTAGACTGGATAGCAACCGTCTGTCGGGCAGTTGGCTCCTCAATAACAAGGCAATCCCTATCAACAGGAAGAGGATCGCAGTTAATGGAGCCATCGGCACCCATTTGAGGCTGGAACTTACAGATTGAAAGAAGCCGGATAGCCATTGAGCTAGCACAACCAGAGTGACAAGAACTACACTTCCAGCCAGAATCGGCGTGATATAGAGAAGAACTCGTGGTTGTCTGTCTGCACGTAGATGCCCGACTACCATTTACCACTCCTACATCCGCACTGGATGCAGATTACAAGAACGAGGTAATTATCATAGTGTATCACGTTTTGCAATACCCTTGTCACAGGGCACTTAAAACCGGCCACTGCGATAGGTAATTGAAAGATAACTCATTGCTACCAAGGTTTCTCGGTTTGTGTTGCCAATCCTGTACCATTTCACAAATAGCAAGAAAGCGTGATGCTGGCGTGGACGAGTACGGCATCACAGACTTTGGAAGCACACCACAGGTCATAAAATGAGTTGTCGTGTGAAATGTTTGAGGTTGCACAAAACCGAGAATTGTTACCTAATCTTGGATTACTGAACAATCTGGAGTTTTGTTGGTTGCTTTAATGGGGAGCAGTATAACCGGTAGGCATTCTTATCCTTTACTGCTTAAAATAACTCTATCTTTTGTAAGGAAACGGCTTAGGAGCAAGTTCACCGCTATCAATATCCCTATGACTATCAACGTTATCTTTAAGTAAGTAGGAGCAAAATCATAAGACTTGCCTAAAGATATCACGGTGCTGATAAAAATTCCGATGAATATGCCCGGAAAGATAAGATTAGCTATCCTGGGGTTCGTCATCGTTAATTGAAAGAAATTGACAACCAAGACAATAAGGAATGTCATTACGGGTATAATCACCAGACCGATTGCCAAAGATAGGCTGTCAGGCACGATAAAGCGACCGATAGCGGGGACAACGATAATAAGGTTGCAGGCTACGAGTGCCAGAATTGAAAGCAAGAGTGACAGCACTATGCTGGGCACGGCCACGGCCAGAGTCTTACCCAGCCAAATTTGTCTTAAGCTTACCGATGTCGCAAGTAAAGATTCAAGCGTGCGTTTGGTTTTATCCATGATTATCGAATATGCGGAAAAAATGCTACAAATTAGCATAGCGAGTACCAGAGGAAATGTATAAAAAGCAATGTTGGACAGTGTCTGCCCGGGAAGCAGTAAATCAGCCATGCTTGCCCCCCGTTTTGAAAGACTGCCAAAGATATCTTTCAAAATACCGTAATACGGGAGCATGAAAGCCAAAAGGAATATGACGTAGATATAGGTGCTCTTACTGCTAAAAGCCTCTTTTATGTCTTTCCTAGCTACAGCGAATACCTTGTTAGTTGCCGCCATCAATCTCCCTCCCGTAGGATGGCGGTGTACATTTCCTCTAACGAGGCTTCTTTTCGTTTAACCTGATTCATCATCACGCCCCGTTGCGAGAGGAAATTTATAATGATGGCAACTTCGGTATTTTTGCTCGTAGACAAAGTAAGGGTCCTATCTTGTCGGTTCTGGATACTTACGCCCGGAAGGTTCGAAAGTTCGGCCAAAACCGATTCTACAACCGGTTCAGCGGTCTCGACTATTACTTCTCCCCGACTCCTCTCCTTCTGTAGCTTATCCAGTTCTCCGGATAGCTTTGTCTCCCCTTTGTTTATCAAGGCAATGCGGTTACAAATACGCTGCACTTCATCTAAATTGTGCGAACTCAAGAAGATTGTTTTGCCCTCTTTGTGTGCCATATCGAGAATGATTTCCCTTACCTGTATCTGGCCGGAAGGGTCGAACCCTGACGTCGGTTCATCCAAAATCAATACCTCCGGGTCATGCGCCATAGCTCGAGCTAAAGCTAGCCTCTGTCTCATACCTTTGGAGTATGTAGCGACCTTGTCTCTAGCCCTGTCCCAAAGATCAACTAATTTTAATACCCTGTCAATTCTCTCTTTATTATGAGATATCTCGTAGATTCCGGCGTAATACTCGATATTTTGATACGCGGTCATGTTATCAAAGAGACCATCGGTTTCAAGAACAAAGCCTACTCTGCTTCGCTGTTCATCTATGCCGACGTTGTGCCCTAAGATAGAAGCATTGCCCGATGTAGAACTCAGTAGCCCAAGAAGAATTCTGATCGTTGTGGTCTTTCCGGCTCCGTTGGGACCGAGATAACCGAAGATATCCCCTGGCTCGACAGTAAAACTGACATCCCTGAGGATTTTACGGTTCCCCAGAGTTTTGCTTACTCCCTCTAAACTTATAGCCGAGCCCAACTCAAATCCTTAGGCTGAACTGCTCCGGCTACCAAGCCAGAGGCAAAGCGCCGTTAGTCCGCCAATGAAGAGGATTCCTCCCCAGGGAAAGTCAGATACGCAAGTGCAATCTGCTTCAGCTACTGGGAGGCGGGCTCGCGTTCTGAGTTGAGGATACCCCGATGAAGTCAGAGGTTGTGTCTTTAGCACGGTCAAGTGCGAAGGAAGCACCTTCACCCGGCAGGCGCACTCGCCCTTGCGAATGTCGTCGAGCTCCAGAGCCTTGACCCGTTGATCTGGGTCCAGACCCTCCACATGGGCTGTGGTTACCCATGATCCAGGCCGCAGGTTATCCTGTACAATAAGTCGAAGCGAGTCGCGAGTCGTGCAGTGCCGTACTTCCATAACAACACCTCGCACTGATTGTAGTACCGGAGACCCAACGAGTCAACCATCGCGAGATCGGGTGAGTGGACGATGTCTTGACTATGCTTCCGTTGCCAGGCCGGATAGGCGACGCTATACAACAGTCACTTTGGTTAGACGCTCGCGTATAACTGCTATTATACGCCAACAAGTTGGTCCCTAGCTTCAGATTAGGCTGCACACTGCGCTATTGCTTGAGGACTTGGGATTAAAGATTTACCTCTCTGGTTTGTCGCTCCAGAAGGCAGATATGCGCTAACTGCGCCGTAAAAGAGGCTAGTTCTCTTTGCCGCAACATCTCGTCAAAACCAGTGTCCACCATAATGCGATTGCTTGATAAGTGTTCAATCGATGTCAGACAATCTTCCTTCTTGGTTGGTAAAAGATCCCAGAATCGAGAAATCAATATGTCCTTCAAACCGTCGAAGGTCACCTTATCGGGGATTACGGATACGATAGTAGTATCGAGAGGAACTCCTGGTACTGAGCTTACTTTCGTCCGAACCCGAATGCCGGGGATTCCATGGAAAATCCGTTTAAAATCTTCCGGAGTCCACATGATAAACTTCCGTTCGCCCGCTGGCATGACTTTGACTTCATGGATAATGACCTTACTTAACAATGATCGCCGCAAATGGCTGGTGAGCAGTTTGGCAAGGAGTATAGGTAACTCTGGGAGAAGTATCTCATGGCAAACATTCAACAAGGTTACCGCATCACAATCGCTCGGTGCAGTTCCCAGACTAGTAATAACCCGTGATCCACCTGAAATCTTGCCGCTTCTCTTAGCTTTTTTCGTACGTTGTAAGAGGACATGAGAAGGTTCTCTACTCAATGCGATATACGTGGTGTCGTCACCAGCTTTGCCAAACGCGACTAAACCTTCCAGCAGATCTCCGTGTCCGGCGCCATAGTCCAAGATGGTCCATTTCCAGGGATGGCGTGGCAACTGATCACTCACGGTCTGTATCTGTCGATCCCCTCGGGGGCTTTTCCGCTGCTCGACCTTTGATGGCAAAGCACATTCACATAAGAACTTGTAGTATTCGGGACTTTGAAATGCTGTGAGCAGTGCCAACACCGCTGAACTAACATCATCTCCATATAGGTCAAAGAACGCGGCTCTTGTACCACCTTTAAGTTCCCGAACACTAAGAACGCTAGCCTCGCCGCATTCATTCTGGGATTGGCGAGAAAGCCAGTAGACGCACTTGGGCTCACGATGACAAAGCAACTTTAGACTATGTGAACTTATGAACAACTGTGCATCAGGAATTTGCTCTCGAACGAGTCCAATCACAGGCTCCTGACATGCCGGGTGCAGGTATGTTTCTGGGTTATCGAGAAGTATAAATGCAGGCTGGCTATTATTTTTCAAGGAGGTCTTCAGTCTGAGTAAATCAAGCAGAAGCGCGATGATGTCAAACTGACCGCAAGACACTGGACGAGCTTTACGTTGACTACGTTCATTAATTGCTCTCTCTATCCATTTCCAGTCTTGGCGGCTACCAGACGCGTTGATGCTTTTGCAGAGGTAAAGCACTTCGTGGGCTAACTTTCTGTCCGCTTCGTTGGATGCCAATAACGTCTTTATTTCTGATACGGAATTGGCGTAGCGACTTGTGGCATGCTGGCGCAAGTCGCTACGGCCATCGCCAAGAACACTTTTCGGCTGCCGATGTTCAACAAATTGCAGTATCTGGAACGAAAAAAGGGATTTGGATGGTGTCTGGCTTTTGTTGATATCTCCTAGTCGAAAGTGCTGCGGTGCCGCGATTCCATCCAGTTCCAGTTCTATCTCGCCCTCCGGATATGTTCTCGTCAGAATGTCTTCTGCCCGACGACCGCATATATAATATAAGCCTGTCGAAAGGGCTTGTAGTAAAGTGCTCTTGCCCGCGCCATTTGTCCCAACGAGGAAATTCAGGTCAGTTTGTATTCGATCCCATGTGAGAGAGGCGTATCCCGCGACATTCCAGAATGTGATCTTACGCACCTTCATGTCTACAATTCTCCGGAACCGTAGATAAGTCACATAAAGTTAGCATCCCCTTTCGAATGACCATCGGCAAACCAGTCCGATTCAATTAGAATGCTATTTCAGGGGGATTCTATCAAAGGGAAAACGGCTGGTCAACTAAAAGGGGAAGTTACCGGTCTTGATATTGGCCTGAGGATTAACTTGACATGAAAGTACCAATCGACTAATATTCCACTAGTCCATAATGGAATTCCATAAAGGAGCTTCTTAGAAATGGGAATCGAAGACGAAATTCGTTCTTTTCTGACTAAGGGGTATAACCCACTTCAAATAATACGCGAGTTTAGGTACAAAAAGTCAACGGTCTATAAAGTCTATAACGAGCAGAAATTGACCACGAATTTGGTGCGCCCATCACTATGGTCAGCCGATGGGATAACTTTCGATCGGGGGATAGATGACCGATATTTACCTGGCGACTCGGCGACAATCGGGTTCAATCTAATGAACCAATCTCCCAGCGATTTGTATGTAGCGAGAGCCGGCATCCAGCCCGAATGGCAACAAATGTACTTAGGGACACGTAGTAGCGAATGGACTGTCCAAGAAGGTACTTTCCTTCTTCGACCTGGTGAGCGTCGGCCTTTTAGACTACGTATTGGAGTTCCTAACGATCTAACGTTGGGTGAATACGATTTGCGGTTTGGCATCGAGGGACATTTCGTCTCGATGGAGATTCCACAGTACGGCTCATCGAGTCCCATATCGTGGACTGATCCTATAATATTCCGCGTTCAATATCCTATGAGTCATACGGTATTCTTATCCCACAGTACTAGTAACATGTCTTTAGTGAGGCAGTTGGACAACAGCTTAGAGAATTTCGGGGTACACTGCATTATCGCTGAAGATATCAGTGAGCCAGGAAGAGATCTGCATGATAAGTTTTACCATTATATCGATACAAGCTCGTTCTTTGTGGGACTCATCACCCGTGAAGCTGTTATGTCACAGATGGTTATTGATGAAGTTAACCATGCCTTGACGAGTGGCAAGCCTGGTATCTATTTAATCGAAGATGGAACCGAAATTCAATTGCCCGTAGAATGGGCGTCAAAATTTTCTCGTGACTGGCCGGTAGAGCAATTTGTTGGGAAAGTTTTGGAAGCCATAGAGAATATTCGAAAAAGGGGCATGATCCAATCTAACAACTTCCCGTCTGGAGCTGTGATAGCAGGTTTAGCCGCTTTCTTTTTTGGACTTGCTGCTGGGAAATCTAGCAAAGAGAGATAAATAATTTTGCAAGTTTTACTTAGGTTCAACAAAAGTGATCCTAGTTAAAAATCCATTTTTAATCAAATCATCGGTGTGATTGACGCTTTTGCAAAAGATGGCACTACTCCCCCTTCTTTAAATCGTTAGCGCTTGCGTATAAGTAGTGTTATACGCATGTACCAGGTGAATTTCCCATTTGACCAGATCACGTAAAATGGCAGTGGAATTGACCCAAGCTTGACATGGATGTACACTGGCATAACTAGGAGCGAGTATTAACGGGTGAAATAGCTCATGAGATCTGTCTTTGCCAAGATTGCACTTATCTTCGTAATTCTCTTGCTGGTGATAGGTTGTTCCCCTTTAGGAACTACGGTTCAACAACCAACTCTGAATCAAACTAATGGCCCTCAGCCAGCTGATACTCCAGCGAAGCCACCGACAAACACCTCATCACCAACTGGCGATCTTCAAGTCCATTTTATTGATGTCGGACAAGGGGATTCCATACTGATTCGAACGCCCAGCGGTGCATCTATGCTTATTGACGGCGGAGACACCGACACGGGCGTTGTCCAGTATCTCAAGAGCAACGGCATCACGCGGCTAGACATCGTTGTCGCTACGCATCCACATGCCGACCACATAGGCGGCCTCGTTCAAGTATTGAAGGCCATACCAGTCGCGAAGGTGGTTACGAACGGCCAACCAACAACGACCAAGACCTACGAGAACTTCCTCGACACTATCGCAGCGGGCAAATCCGCATACGTCGAAGTTAAGCGTGGGGATACCATAAACTTAGACGGACTTGTTTTTACCGTCCTGAGCCCTGCCAATGTTTTGGGCAATGACCTCAACAACAACTCTATCGTGCTGCGCCTGGTTTACGGTAAGGTATCTTTCCTTTTTGAGGGTGACGCACAAGCCGATGCCGAAGCCAGTATGCTGGCGTCTTCTGTCAGCCCAGCAACGGCCACAATACTTAAGGTGGGTCATCACGGTAGCCGGACATCGTCAACCCCAGCTTTCTTAGCCTTGGTAAAACCCGCAGTTGCCATCTATTCCGCCGGCAAGGGAAATGTATACGGTCACCCACATCCTGAAACTTTGGCGGCGCTTGCCACTGTGGGCGCTACGGTCTATGGTACGGATGTGAATGGGACCGTTATCGTAACGACGGACGGGAATACCTATAAGGTTAGCCCAGCCACGGGACAGCCGAGAGGACCGCCAAGTGCGCAACCAGCGGCTACTCCTACCCCAACTCTAGGAGCCACACCTATACCAGCACCAGCGCCATCATCTGGAGCACTAGGTCTAGAGGTCATCTCAGTAACCAGTCCAGTTGCACCTGGAGGGACCGCTACTCTGACTGCGAAGACAGTTCCAGGATCGACATGCACGATCATCGTTAACTACAAGTCTGGTCCGAGTCAGGCACAAGGGCTTGAAGCCAAAGTGGCTGACATAAATGGTAATGTGTCATGGACATGGAAAGTCGGAACGACTACAACGCCAGGTAATTGGCCAATCTCTGTGACTGCCAGCAAAGACAAACAGGCTGTTACTAAAGAAACAACTTTCACGGTGGGAAAATGATCGAGAAAGCAGTAATTGACCGATTTGAAGAGGACATGGCAGTCCTTCTTGTGGGTGAGAAGGAACGAAAGGTTATAGCCCCCCGAAAGAACCTGCCGGCAGGAGCAAAGGAGGGCCACTGGCTAAAGATAGAGTTTGATGGCGAGAAACTAGTCAATGCTATTATTGATGATGAAGAGACCTCTAAAGTCAAGGAAAGAATAGCACAGAAGCTGGAACGGTTGAGGCAAGGTAAGCACTTGGAAGGTTGATAGTTTACCAGTCGCTACCTCAAACAAATCATCGTTTTGTTTTATCTTTATCGGTATCGTTAGCAGGCAATATATTCCGATGTGGCTTATGTAATAAGCTGGCGACATAGAATATGGAATAGTCGGTAAAATCGGATATTGGCTGGCTGAAGTTGAATTCAGTACTACATGCCACCGGTAAAACTTGCAAGACAGATTGTCCCCAAAAATAACCAGGGATTTATCGATTATTCCCTACCCCAGCTAACTTTTCACTGAAACATCGACTACCGTTCGGGTGACTCGGTGAACGTAATTTAAGGGATTAGGCTCACCGAGTCTTTGAGGAATCGCTGGTGAATCATCGGGTCTTTCCCCCGCTAGCTTCAACGACTCCCTGGGGATTTCCCCGAACAGCTTCAACGGGTTCTCCCCGGTCAGCTTCAACGAGTCCCCCGGGGGAAACATTCTGGGGACGGAAATGAACTTGATTTTGGCCTCATTATTGATACTAGTGGTGAGAGCTACAGACTATGATTTCGAGGAACTTTATACGGTGTATTTTGAGGCAGCAAGGAAGAGGGGGGAGGTACCCCTTACCGATTCTGAACAAAAATAATATATCGCACTTGTGCTTCCTTGAGAGATGGAATGGTTTCTGCCCCACACGTCTTCTGTAAGGTGCAGGTTAGGCGGATGCGTTCCTTAGTGGCGTGGCTCATCCGGTGTAGTGGGCACTATGTCTCCGTATAAGTAACAAGTTCCTCTTTTGTTACTTCTGACTCTGCAGAGTACCAATAGTCTATTTATTCTTTCACACGTTTAGTGCTCAGTTATCCATTTCAGCAGGTCTTCTTTCAGGAACATCCTCTTGGTGCCAATCTTGTGAGAGGGTAATCCTTGTTCCATCAGCTTGTAAATAGTCTGATGGCTTACTCTAAGGAATTCTTGAGCCTCGGCAAAGGTGAATAATATGCGTTCCACTTCTTTATCAGGTTTCTTCCTAGCCATTTCCCCTCTCCATTACTAATTCTGATGAAAGAGTACTGGGTTATGACCATATAGGCACGTTCTAACACTTATAGGTAGGTCTTGACACCGCATTATTTTCGGGTTATTATGGACATACTGGAAAGGAGGTAGTAATGGACAGTGAAATTCCCGACCCAGTGCATATAAGATACTAGGTCAACACCCGGCAATAAGAAATACTGCAATAAGGAGTTAACAAGTATGCGGAACGTAATTACTTTATCAGACATTCCCAAGGACCTACACGATTGGTTAAAGAAAGAAGCTGCCCGTCGGAGCAGGCAGTCCGGAAAGCGGGTGGGCATCTACCAGGTGGTGATTCAGGCGGTTCAAGAACTTAAGGAAAAGATCGAAAAGCCATCACGTAGGCGCGGCATAGATACACCCATCATGGAGATATTTCGGAAAAAGATAAGGCCCGCCGAACTAAAGCGCGGTTGTATCTGCGTTCCGAAGACACAGCAACGCCCCTTCGGGATCGGAAATACCATAACGATGAGAGATGCAGATGACGGTTCAACAATATTAGTACCTGTGCAATCGCAACACAGGTTTAATATGCGAAACTGGTATAATCGCCATGGCAAGGTGAAGCCTGGCGATGAGATTATCTTTGAACAGCAGACGGATGGGTTCATAAACATAAAAGTGGTCGCAATATGAATTGTGTAGATAACTTGAGCCGCTCAATTACTCGTTATTTCCGCTGACTCGACTGTGTAAGCTCGAAAGTGGCAGCATAGACTTTAATGTAGAGAGGGAGAAATGGAAGCGATAGAACTTTACGATACAGTAGCCGAAGACCCCAAGTTACGGGAAATGCTCGGGCGCTTTGTGCAGGAAGAACGTACTCGACGTCAGAAGGAGTATTTCATTGGCCTAGAGTGGTACGATATCCCCGCCGAACCCAGATATTTGGCCAGCCTAGCCATCAGGCGCATATTGCGTGTCACTAACAAGTCTACCAAGAGTATTCATTACGTTCTAGACAACCTTGAACTTACCGACCAGGTTCTGCGAAAGCTTGACGGGGAGCAAGTAGACCTGGATTTAAAGGAACCTGAAGATAGGATCCCTGATGATTTTCTCAACACGCTGGTTGGCTATGATGACCTGAGAGAGCTTATCCTCAGAAGCCTACACGCTGAGAAACCGCTACATATCTTACTCATTGGTCCACCGGCGTCAGGTAAGTCTGTTGTCCTCTCCGAAATCCAACGATTACCTCGCTCGCACTTTGCTCTCGGTGGTAATTCGTCAAAAGCGGGAATAACGCAGTTACTAGCCGAGCAACGACCCAGGTACCTGATTATTGATGAGATTGATAAAGCTAACAGTACGGATCTATCCACGTTACTGTCCCTTATGGAATCCGGTTTGGTGAGCATTACCAAAGGACATCAACAGGAACAAGTCCGCATGAAAACTTGGGTTTTTGCTGGGGGCAACTCATTGAAAAGCATCGCCCCCGAATTGGCTTCTCGCTTCGAGGTGAAACACTTGGAGTCTTACACTAAGGAAGACTTCGTTGTAGTCGCTGAGCGTGTCCTGATTATGAGGGAGGACACAAATCCTGATATGGCTAAATTGATTGCGACAACAGTCGCTCAGCGTAGTTCAGACATCCGCGACGTGACCAAGTTTCGGAGAGCCATGCAAGGACAGACGGTCGAAGAAGTGAATAAGGTAGAAAGACTACTAGGGCAAAAAAAGATGTCCGTATTCGGTCATTCCCACTAGAATTGAAAGCCGGGTGTTTTCGGTTTGGCTATCATCAACCAACATTCCGATGAAATGTGTGAGGTTATTCTATATAATTAAGACAATGGATATTCAAGAAAACAATAGAATATTCTTTTCCCCCATTAAAAGCCCAGAGGAATGGCGCCAGCTTCTCGCTAAGCCTGACAAACACTGGAGGACTGGCTACTCGGCTAAAGCCCTTGCCGACTGCTGGCAAGAAGCAGATGATTTCCCTCAATCCGTAAGAAAGGTATTCAAGGACTCCGACGTAAAGCTGTTCCATGACGTCAAGCTACTCCTCGCTTTTCCCGAGTACAAGGTGCCACTTCCCGGAGGACGCCGACCTTCCCAAAGCGATATTTTCATTCTCGCAAAAGGAAGTGGACAGCTAATATCAATAATGGTCGAAGGTAAGGTACACGAGCCGTTTGGCGAGACTATTGCTGAATGGAGATCTGAAGGAGGCAAAGGAAAGGAAAGAAGGCTTGACTACTTATGTAAGTTGCTTGAGCTTGATAAAGCCAGGATTAGCAGTATCCGTTACCAGCTCCTGCACAGGACAGCCTCTTCTGTGATAGAGGCGGGTAGGTTCAATACAACAAACGCCTTGACGTTAGTCCATTCTTTCAGCGAGACTAATGAGTGGTTTGATGATTACAGTCAGTTTTTGGCTTTATTCGGCGCAAAAGGAGAGCCTGACTCTCTAGTGTTTGCTAGGAACTTTGATGGCATTAATCTATATTTTGCTTGGGTAAAGGGTGAGCGAAAGTATCTGGAAAAATGATGGAACTATGATTACCCAACAGGAATATAGCCTAATCCTGCAGAAGTGCACAGAAATACCGCCGGCGAAAGGTATGTACCTCATCCATGACTACATCGAGAACCTTCTACTTACTGTCCTTGATTTCCAGATGCACAATGTAGCAGTTGAAAATGCAATTGCCTACTATCGGGATAAACGATTTAATGAAATCAGAACTCTGGACGATCTAAAGCGTCTCTTATCAAAATATGCTGATGATAAAGAAGGCAACACTGCTGCCGCTCAGTATCTCTGGGGGAATAAACATTGGACCAGGGTATCTCTCTTGAGAAAACTTGTTGCTTATTTCGAGTCTATTGGTATTATATCTCAGGAAGCGTTAAGCCAGTGGGCAGAAGAAAGCAATTTCCAAGATGATTTTAAGGGTAAGATATCAGGGATGGCTTATGCTATTTACCAATGGCTAATAATGAGGCAAGGTGTAGAAACGGTTAAGCCCGACGTTCATCTAATACATTTTGTTAAATCTATCATTCATCATAGCTTCACTGAGTCTGAACTTGTCATCGTGTTAGAAAAAGTGGCGAAGGAACTTGGATTAAAAGCGTATGAGTTAGACTGGCGGATATGGGAGTGCGAAAGCAATATACAAACCCCACTAAGCTAGCACATTCAGAGTCTTGGCAATGGCTTGAATACCTGACATCGGTTCGTTCTCATATCAACCCTACGACGATTCGATCCTTAAGCAGGGCAACAAGTCCATGCGAATTTAACTCTCTGACGAATCGTAAACCTTCGCATGCGTATAACACTACTTATACGCTAGAGCAGAGGCAGAGGCACAGACACGGCATTTCGGTCGAGTATCTATCTGAACCAAAGCTGCCACAGTAACTGCACGGACAACCAGGCACCATCCACAATAGCCCGCCCGAGCAATTTGTGAAGGCATTTGTGATGTTTCGGTGCACCCTATCGCTATTTTCGGATAGCTAATCAGGAAGGGTCAACTCGAAAAAGGACCGAAGAAGGCAAGCATGCCGAGGCGGATGCACGCGGGCCTTGGCGAGATGTTGAGCCGTTTCATGGCGACCTGTAGAGTACTTTGGCTCAAAACGCTGTCGAAGAGTTTTACCGTTCGTCGGTAATCACGCCTAAAGGATCGCTCCATTCCGGTCTCTCTCCCAATTGGCGTGACTTACCGACATACCGATGCCCACGGTCCCATATGCCGTTGCCGTCGAAGATATGGTAATGGCTTGCTCTTGGTCGGACTGGAACCTGGGGCCGCTCCGTGATTCGTCGAGATGAGATACCCAACATGTCGAGAATGTCCCTATATGTTTTGTAGTCAATGTCAATCTTGCCCATCTCTACGACAGTGCGTTCACCTAACAAGGTAATCTCTTGCTGTGCCTCTGCAGAGAATCGCTCTCTTGTAGTAACAATTATTCCGGAAGGAACGCCTCTAGCGAGCAGAGTCCCAGCAAATTCTCTGACAAGACTGACAGACTCCGCCTTCCGCGTTGCGGTATGCCACTTGATCTGCACAATAGCTTTCCCTGCATTGCTATTCACAGCGATAGCATCGATGCCCCTGTCTTTTCTACCTCCTATATAGTGCACTTCCCATCCGAATGCCTCATGGAGAAGTCGACAGACAAGCTTCTCAGCTTTGAACGGGTCAAGGGTCAAAAGAAACTTATGGTTTTCGTCTAGGAAACGGATAACTTCCGGCAACGTTACATCAACCTGGTGTAACGGCTCACGGTGCAACAGGCCGAGTACTCCCCTTCCGCCTTCGTTACCAAGGTCATAACCGTAGTCCTTAGTCCCACGACCAAACCAGAAGCCGCATTGGGGACAGATGACAACATAGTCACTTGGCATAGACTTGCCACTAAGCCCTTCGTCAATGCACATGTGAACACGGCAAAATGGGCAAGTGCGATTCTCATGGAGCCGCCATAGGAACCGGTCACGCGGGTCACCCGAATCCTTTTTCGGCCAGAAGAAGACATGCCCGTAATCGTAAAGAGCTATGACAGGGGTGTTGTCTGTTGTCAAGATTAGCTATCTCCTGAACTGCGCAAAATGGGTCGAGAGACCAAGAGCTTTACGTGCCCCCGCGAGTATATTATATCACCGAGATCTCGTGACCCAATGACATGAAAGATAGGGTAAGGCGAGCCACCTGACGATAAATCAAGCGTATAACATGGATTATACGCATTGAGTTCGAGGCCACCTTCGATATACAGGAATAATATATTTTCAATACAACATTAGGGTCATTGAATCCATCCTCGGCACCATCTATCCGGGATTGTTTTACCGAAAAAAGCTGAGATGCAGCTACGCATCCAATTTCAGATGAAATGTTGTGAGAATCGTTTCCCTAAGTTACAATTACTACTTACTTTAAGAGGGGTCAAACATGAGTAATCAGGAACAGGATAAATTTTGGCAAGAAAATTTTTCGGCTATAGCTACTTTTCCTTACTCATGGCTCGGCAAAGCGACTGAGTTACTCGATGCTGCAAATCTTGTTCTTGTGCGGCAAAATGAAGAGTCATTAAAGGGAATCTATAGAAATCTTACTGTTTATATGATGCTTACAGCGTTTGCCTTTGAAAACATATTTAAGGCAATCGTATTAAAAAGAGAGCCGACGATTATTAATGACTCAGAGCAAAAGAACAAATTATTTTCGGGTCATGATCTATGCCGGCTGGCTAAACAAGCTAAGGTTAGCTGTTCGGCCTATGAAACTGACTTACTTCGTCGACTCTCAAAGTCAGTCTTTGGTGGACGTTACCCAATTCCAAAGGATTGGGTAACTTACAAGGGAGGGTTAGACGGATCTGGCTCTGAACCCTCAGGGGTATTTATTCTTCCAAAAGATTTTATTGGGATCATTAATTTTGTCCATAAACTAGAGGCTGAACTGAAGCTCCTTGGCATTGACTGCGACCTTTATGATCTCAGCTACAGCTTTACTAAGGACGGTAAATCCATTCTTGTCAAACGTAACATCGATCCACATCATTAAATTAACAAACATTACGGGAAGTTTGAAATTACCCCTTGGCGTATAATTGCACTTATACGCTATGATTCGGGTAGGGAGTCGGGCTAACCAATATGGTCTAAATGTTAAGCCTAATGCTAAGATAATATCGGCTCTGTTTTCTAGGAGGTCATGGTGTCGATTCAAGGGATTAAGTTAGGTAGACCTTACCCATCCCTAAGAATTGGTGCTCATGAATGCGATCTGGATCAAGGTGGCGATCCGACAAAGAAATCGAGACAAATTGCTGGATGGTATGGCACGTTCACACCTGATAGACTGCAAGAAGAGATTATGCCAAAACTCGCAGAATATGTGGCTCAAGGAAGACATTATCCGTTTTTGATCGTTACTTATCAACTTGAAAACAAAGCTAAGGTTGGACTTCACGAAGGTGTGGAGGCAAAGAAAGTGAAGGCTTCAGATATCAGGTTCTCGCGACGCAGAAGAGAGTCTGCTCTCAGACTAACTGCTGTTGTTAGTTCAGCCAGCGAATACAGGTTACTAGAAAACCGTTCATCCCTATAGTATGTCATGACAATACCTCTCAGCGTCAGACTCAAGTTTAACAGGGCACAGGAGCATCTGGACAATCTCGCAGGTGAGATCGCTAGCTACCTTGATAGAGAACCTTACAAACTTGTCTACAATGTTCAGCCGAGCGACCAACACTTGGTTCTAATCGAGTTTCATGTCGTCACTAAACCAGACGAGCGCCTTGGGATTATCCTTGGAGATTACCTCCACAATCTCCGGTCCGCGCTCGACCATCTCATCTGCCGTCTGGTAGAGAGGACCGGTGGAAAGGTGACGCAGGGAACGCAGTTTCCCATTTTCGATTCTCCACCTAAAGACAGAAGAGGTCAGCGATCGCCACTGAGAATCAACGGCGGCGTTGATCCGAACGTATTGGCACTCGTTGAGTCGCTGCAACCATACACAAGAGGGGAGGGTGCGCTTTCGCACCCGCTTTCCATTCTGAGACACCTCTCTAACGCTGACAAACATCAACTGCTGCATGTTGTTCATGCCGGCCTCATTGGGCATGGTTGTCGCCTTCACCTTCCCAACGGCACAGTCCTTGATCCCGAGCCTGGTATTGGGGCTGCTCACCACGAGACACCAATCGCCGCCTTCCGGTTTCCTGAACCCTTCGACGTTGCCCTTTATGGCAAGGTACAGGTGGAAGCAGGGGGCTCCGCCTTTGTAGCTCTCAAGGAACCTGAGGCCCTTGAGGATAGGCCGGTTACCGAGTTACTTGACGAGATTAGCCGATTCGTCTGGAATACCGTCATCGCCGGACTTCATCCATTCTTGGACTGACTGCCTAACATTCCAAATGGGGCAAGTCATTAGCACGTATAATAGCAGTTATACGCAGGGTTACGGAAAAGATGCTAGATAATCTGGCTATTTTTTACTTATACGAAAAGATGGAATGTAAAACATGTTCCAGTAACCTTTGTATCTTCCGAGCGCATAGTATCAATGCAAACTTGCACCGCCGTAAAATTGCAGCTTATAATGCCAGTAAATATTCTGACCGTTGGCACAGATAAAGAATGAAATCTATCATTATTCTTTTTATTTTACTTGTAGCGCTTGCCGCCGGTTGTGCGCCTGCTCCGTCCGGCACGACACCTGCCGCACCCATACCGAAAGTACGCTCGCCCCTCCTAGATTCCGTACCCACGTCGACGCCTGTGCCTGCCGAACCGACGTCTACACTAGTGCCAACACCCGCACCTACTGAGCCACCACCAGTAACTATCCCAACACCGACCGCTGCTGTGCCTGATATCGTATCGGTCCAAGCCCCTAGGATCATTGCGGGGGCGAAAACGTGGCTGTTCGCCGTTGATGACGGCAGTCCGCAGCTAGCCTTATCGGCAGAGTCGGATGGAAAACTTCTTATGGGCCGTCTGGATGTGAACACCCCTGACGCTGCGGTCTCATGGCAAACAGTGGCCAGCCCGGCCGATACCGGCGGAAAATCTATCGCCGATCACTGGCATATCTTCGCCCACGGCTACCACTGGATTGTTTTCTCCGTTGCCGGTGACAGTGCCAGCTATCTGCTCAAGCTTGACAAGAACTTCCAGCGTCTTGCTATTGCACCTGTCGGGCACACGGACGGCCCCACCAATGATATGTTCCTTGTAGCCGAGTCCGATGGTGTGGCTGTTGGGCATTTCGCGCCAGGCTATGGTCACACTATCCACCACTTTGATTTAGCGGCTAACAAGACCGGGCAGGTGCGTATCGGTGGCGGCACTTTTGCACACAGTAACGGCTCCAGTGCCATCCCGGTGGATGGAGGCTACCTTCTTTTCGCTACTGAGACCATGAATCCATTAGCCACAAGCGCCGTGCGACTCATCCGGTTTGACGCCTCATGGAGTCCTGTTAATATTGGGGCAGTGCTGGACGAAGACGGTACCAATGCGGCGATGGCTTCAGCGGTCAGGTTAGATAGCGGCTATACGATTGTTCATCTCCGCGTCCGCACCGGTGTGTCCCCACGCCAAAAGTCTCCTACCGCCCAGCAGCCGGGTTCTCCAATGCCAGACGACAGTGGGGCGCTAGTACGGCTAGTGCTGGACCCAAACGGGACAATCGTCAGCCGGGAGACTGTGGTCTCCGAAAGAGCCAACAGGCCACATACCACTCTGGTAGGTAACCTGCTGATAACTGCGTGGGATGAGGCTGGTGCAATTCGCCTGCGTGTGGATCGTATACAGTGAGCGACTTGCTTCGGTGTATACTTAACAATCTGGCTTATTGTTCAACTCAGGTTAATCAGGCGAGATAGGCCACTTTTTCTCACAAATAGCAACAGTTGGTACTAATGCATCTGTAAACTGAAGATAGGCCGCACGTCCCAATGCCAAAAGCGTCTCAGCATTCCAAGTATTGTCATTCCAGACAACTAAGCGCCCAGTTTCATCTTTCCACTGCTCAAAAGGAGTGGCCCCTGAAGTTCGGGAATACGCTTTTGCATTGTGCGTGAGATCATCTCTATAGTCTATGATGAAATTCATCAGTTTTCCCTCTGCAATTCTTAACAAGTGGGTTGTCTCATCGGAACAGAGAGCTTTGTCCAGCTTCTTTATGATGCCACTGCGGAAATAGATACGTTTTATAGGTAGTTCAGCGGCATACCACAGTATGGTGGCAAGGCGATCCATGGCTGAGACGGTTCTGTAGACAGCACTGTCAATCATCATGTGAAATATCCAACCCCCAACCGTTCCTCCTCGTCTCGGAGCCGACAAATCATTATAGAGTACACGGTCTGCTTCTACTATGTAACTCCGTAGCAGAAATAGAGCACTTATTGGCATTCCAAGATCCTTGAACAAGCCATCATCCTCGCCAGCCTTGCGGATATCTGGTAGCGAGTCAATAAGCAAAAGAGCTTGGCCCAAATGCCATCGGATTTGCGCTGTCAAGTCGTCCACATCCAAGATAAGGCGTCGAAGTTTGGCGATCTCCTTGTTCGACGGAAGTGTGGCCACGCATAGCCCGAGTTTGACTAAAGCAGATTCTGGCGAAGGACAATTCAAGTCCAGTTGTTTTTGTATCCTTATGAGAGTTTCATTGCTATACTGTTCCATGTCATTGCACCATTTCTAAAAATGAATGGGGAAAACGCCAAGATTATCTTCAAATACTATATCAGAAACACACTGATTATGACCGAATGTGCAATCGGGTTTCCTAACCCTGCGTATTTCTTGGCTGGGGTTTCCGGATGGTCACGGCGCGGCATGGGATAGAATATGTTCTAGATCATTCTTCAACATTTCGGTAATGCCAAGGGCTTTTACCTCTTCTCGCCATGTAGAAGTTCGAGTCTCCCCGTGTGCTATTTTGTTACGGAGTTGGAACAACTTGTTGATATCCTCGTATTTTAAGGGCAAAGTGGGGTCCAATTCGCGGATCAAGTCAAGTATTTGAGGCATTCTTAGTTTGCTTGTTAAGGCCTCGCATTGCTTTACACTTAGGCTGCTCCTTGTTTGAAGTAAGCGCACACAAGCTTTCTCCAGCATCAATTCGGAGGAGATTGCAGCGTATAAAGCTGAAGCGTCATAGCGCATCTGGCTGCGAAAAGTCTTAGCATCGTTAAGCAGTTCATCGTGAAGAGGAACTGCCGCTGGGTGCAACACTTCTGCGGCTACTTCTTTCCAGATGTCTGATGTCAATTCCTCATGAAAGTCCTTGGAGCTCATCACGATCGTCCCCTCTGTATATTCAGGCATACGCTTTGAACCGAGGGTTAGTGGCCAAGCTGTACGTAAAGGCTTACCACGACTTGAATACTGGTAGCTATAAGCATGTATGGGATACCTTGTATCTAGGTCCCATTGATTAGTCTTGAGCTTCACAATCGTAAGGAAACGTCTAACTGCCTCTATAATAATTTTCTCAAACATACTCTCTGAATCGCGAGAGAGTACCGAACCCCCTTTTGGGTCTCGGTTCAAATCCACTTCTTTACTTATGCATACTCTTATTTCTACTAGTTGAGGCGAGTCATAGTCACCTTCTGGCCAAGATTTCATCGGTGTGTAGCTAAGAGGCGATATAGTAACATTATCTTTCCCGATCTGACAGCTGCAAGGTGCGAGAGTTTGCCCTTCAAAATCGGGATCCACGTCTACTGCTGTTGAAAGGCTGACATCGAATTGGCCTATTACTTGAGTCATCATGTATCCTTAAAAGAACAACGTTACATTTTCATTATATCATTCAAGCGAATTAACAAGATGGCATTCTGGCTATAGAGTAGTTACCGTTGAACGAAACTGACTTTTGTGCAATCTGGCTGCACCCGATTCGGAAAAGGCCTCGACTGCTTCCTAACTCTATCTGAATTGCCTATTTACACAGCGGTTTGTTTGTGGTAGTTTAATAAGTAATAGAATATTTCAGGAGACTCAGAGTGCAAGCCGGTTTAAGTCCGGCGCAGTACCGCCTGCTGTAACCCCGGATTTTCGGGGAAGCCAGAACGCTGAGTACGGTGATTCCTCCGCGGGAAAGGAGGTGGGATTTGATAAACATTTAATCCCCCTCAATAGGTTTGAGGGGGATTTTCTTTTTCCGGGACAAAAAATGAGACTAATTTAAATAAAAGGGTGGTTAAATGAAAGATTTTCGCTTATTTGCGGCTATAACGGCTATTGGCTTGTTGGGGTTCGCCGGTTGTTCTCAAGCATCATCTCAACAAACTCCGTCATCCTATACGGATGATATCGGCAGAACGGTGCAGATTCAGGGTATTCCCCAGCGAATTATTTCTCTCTCTCCTAGTAACACGGAAATAGTATATGCTTTGGGTCTTCAGGACAAACTGGTTGGAGTCACCAGTTACGATAACTATCCGCCCGATGCCAAAAATAAACTGGTGGTCTCTGGCTTCAGCACAATAGACTTAGAAAAAATCATTACAGCCAAGCCGGACTTGGTTCTGGCAGACGATATCCAGAAGAAAGATGCCATCCCTGCCTTAGAAAAACTAGGTATTACTGTCTACACCATGTCCCCAAACAATACGGACATGATATTCAACGATTTGAAAGTTCTTGGCCATATTTCTGGGAAAACAAAGGAGGCTGATAACTTAGTTTCTAACCTGAAGAGTAGGATAAAGGTGGTGGCTGATAAAACGGCAAAACTAACGGATTTACAGAAGCCACGTGTGCTCTATGTCACCTGGCATGACCCCATATGGACTGCCGGCAATGGCACCATGATTCAATATCTGATTGACCAGGCTGGGGGCACTAATATTGCCAGTGACCTCCATGGTTATGCCACCATCACCATGGAAACCGCTGTACAGCGCAATCCGCAAATAATAATAGTCATGAGCAGTATGGGAGCACAGAACGTTTCTTTAGATTTTATTAAATCAAATGACCAGTTTAAATCAACCGATGCCGTGAAGAACGGCCGGGTTTATGAAATCGATGCTGATATTTTCGGGCGTACCACTCCCCGAATAGTGGATGGGCTTGAAACTCTGGCGAAATTGATACACCCGGAACTTTTCAAGTAGGAGAACCAGCCAGGACAGGATAGGGATCAATAGACAATAATGATTAATGATCAGAACGCGTCCGTTGCTCGTACAACCGTTCGGGAATTACCTGCTTACTCCTCCCGAAGGTTCTTTCGCGTCATTTCCATCGGCGGAATGATGCTCGCCTGGGTTATTATCTCACTCCTGGCATTAACTGTGGGCAGTGTAGAGATCGCTTTCAAAACCGTGTGGCAGATTATTACTTCCCACCTACCCTTTGTCAACCTCCATGGAGACTGGTCCCCTACTACGGACATGGTAATCACTGGTATCCGTCTTCCTAGAATATTTATGGTAGGCGCAGTTGGTACAGCCTTGGGAGTTGCCGGGGCTACCTACCAGGGGCTCTTCCGCAACCCGCTGGCCGACCCTTACCTCATCGGTGTTGCGCAAGGAGCGGCGTTAGGTGCCGTGATAGGTTTCATATTACCCTGGACTTTTGGAGGTGGCTACATTATTCCCTTCTTGGCTTTCCTTGGCGCTTTAGCCGCGGTCTCCGTAGTCTATTTGGTTGCCCGTGTTGGACGAACCCTCCCCATGATGACGCTGATTCTGGCCGGGGTGGCGATCGGCTCGTTGCTTATTTCCATAACCGCCTACCTGACCATGATCTCCGCCGATAAGGTACAGGGCATCCTCTCCTGGCTCATGGGCAGTTTCTCGGTCAGCAACTGGGATCAGTTTAAACTAATAGCCCCTTTGATCGCCGTCGGGCTGGCCGTAATCTTTCTTTATGCCAGACAATTAAATGTAATGCAATTGGACGAGGAACAAGCACAACAACTGGGTGTCAATGTGGAGCGTACCAAAATAATCCTGCTGGCATCAGCCAGCCTTATTACCGCCGTGGCGGTCTGCTTTGTCGGTACCATCGGTTTCGTCGGGATTATCGTTCCTCATACCGTACGTCTTATCTGGGGGCCGGACCATCGCTTGCTGTTACCGCTATCGGCTATTGGCGGCGCCATTCTGCTAATTCTGGCTGATACTGCCAGCCGGACGTTGATGGCCCCGTCCGAAATCCCAGTCGGTGTAATTACTGCATTCCTCGGTGCTCCCTTTTTCCTCTTCCTCTTGAAGCAAAAACAGAAATCTGTTTTTTAAGGTGTGTCGCATGACTACATTAGAAATACGGAATATTACTCTCAACTACGGCAAACACCCCGTGATAAATGACCTTAGTTTCCAGTTGCGCCCCGGCGAGCTTATAGGGCTTGTAGGCCCCAATGGCTGTGGCAAAACCAGCCTAATAAAATCTCTCAGCCGCGTCCTTCCCACGCTCTCAGGACAGATATTGCTGGATGGGAAGGAGTTGCCTCGATTTTCCCGTAATGAATTGGCCCGTATCATCGGTGTGCTGCCTCAGAACCCATATTTGCCGGAGACATTTACTGTTTCTGAAATAGTTATCCTCGGCAGAAATCCCTACCTCGGACTGTTAAGCGGGGAAAGTGCCAGAGATATGGCTATTGTCTGGCAGGCGATGGAAAAGACTGGCATTACCCACTTAGCCGGAAGAAAAATCGGAGAACTTTCCGGTGGTGAGAAGCAACGGGTTACGATTGCCCGGGTACTGGCGCAGGAGCCGCAGGTCATCTTGCTGGACGAACCCACTGCCAACCTGGATATCTGCCATCAGATGGATATCATGGACCTGATAACCCGTCTGTGTCGCGAAAAAAGTATGGCCGGTCTTATTGCCATCCACGATTTAAACATCGCGTCACAGTATTGCACTCGAATCATGATGTTGAAAAATGGGGGAATCTATGCTCAGGGTACTCCTGAGCAAGTGGTAACCGCTGAAAACGTCCGGGAGGTATTCGGCACGAGCAGTACGATTTTCCCTCACCCAGAAAATAACCTCCCTATGGTGCTTCCGAATGGAAATCATTGCCGGCAAAAATATTAAAATCAGGAGATGAAAGTTGTCAGACATTTTATCCCGAACCATAGCTAACATTAAACCACTGGATAAGACCTCCATGTCTAATGCAAAGAGACGACAGGACATATTAACCAAACCCACCGGCAGCTTGGGTAGACTGGAAGATTTGTCTATACAAATAGCCGGAATCCAGGCGAAGTCCATGCCGCAAATAAAACAAAAGGCGGTCATCGTCATGGCGGCCGACCACGGCGTGGCGGCGCGGGGTACGAGTGCTTACCCGCAGGAAGTAACTCCTCAGATGGTATTGAATTTTTTACGTGGTGGGGCTGGGATCAACGTCATCAGCCGCCAGGTAGGCGCCCGGGTAATAATTGTTGATATGGGGGTAGCCGGAAAACTGGATTCTAACCCGGGACTGGTTTCCCGGAAAATTGCCGCCGGTACTCAAGATATGAGCAAAGGACCTGCCATGTCTTTGGTCCAGGCGACACACGCTCTGGAAGTTGGCATTGAAATCGTCACCGGTGAAATTAAGAAAGGGCTGGACATCGTGGGTACGGGGGATATGGGTATAGGTAACACCACCGCCAGTTCTGCCATTTGTTCCGTAATGATTGGCAAGACCGTGGCCGAGGTTACCGGCCGGGGTACCGGTCTGGACGACAAGCAATTACAGCACAAAATCGCCATTATCAATGAAGCAATTGCCGTAAATCGACCCGATACGCCAAACCCCCTGGATGTGCTGGCGAAAGTGGGCGGATTCGAAATCGGCGGGCTGGCCGGAGTGATACTGGGGGCAGCCTCACACCACGTGCCCGTGGTCATTGATGGCTTCATCTCCGGTGCCGCTGCCCTCATCGCGGCCGGTTTATGTCCGCAAGCCAAAGAGTATATGATAGCGGCCCACTGCTCTGTCGAACCGGGCCATAAATTGTTACTCAAGCATCTTGGTCTCAGACCTATCCTGGACCTGGAGATGCGGTTGGGCGAAGGCACCGGGGCCGCGCTGGCGATGTCCATAGCCGAAACCTCGGTACGTATTTTGGCGGAAATGGCGACTTTCTCGGAAGCCGGGGTTTCGGATAAAGGAGAATAATACTTGGACTGTTGGCGGCTCTTCAATTCCTCACTATCCTGCCCGTCAGGCGCGGCTTCACGAGCGAGCAAATAGGGCGTGCCGCCGCCGCCTGGTTCCCAATCGTCGGCATCATTATCGGCCTTATCCTGGTAGGGTTGCATTATGTCCTCCATTTGCTACTCCCCGCTGGTCTCGTTAATGCCCTACTGTTAGTGGCACTGGTGATACTGAGTGGTTCCCTGCATCTGGATGGGCTGGCAGACACGATAGATGGCATGGCGGGGCACCGCACTCCGGAACAACGGCTGGAGATCATGAGCGATAGCCGCATTGGGGGAATTGGGGCGGTTGGATTGTTTTTGTTTCTGATTCTTGAGTATGTTGCCTTGAACAGTATTCCGGAGAAATGGCTGCCGTATACATTGTTGGTGGCTCCCGCGGTAAGTCGTTGGGCCATGGTTAATGCGATTTTTACCTACCCGTATGCCAAGCCTGCCGGGTCAGGCAAAGCTTTCAAAGAAGGGGTAAGTTGGAAGGTGTTCTTGCCGGCCACCTTGGTCGCTTTGCTTGTAGCCGTCGTGTTATTCCAGGTCGCCGGACTGGTTATTATAGCGGGTGCCTGGGTAACCATCACCCTGGCCGCTCTTTATTTTAAACGCAGTTTACACGGCCTGACCGGAGATACTTATGGTGCCATCAATGAAATTGCTACCGTGACGGTGTTCATGGTTGTCAGCGCCTTGGCTTTTAACCACTGGTTATTGTGAGAGGAGAAAGGATTTGTCCCGTTTACTGCTGGTAAGACATGGGGAAACCGAGCTACAAAGCTCTCTGCGATACTGGGGGAAGACTGATGTCGCCCTCGGCGTGGTCGGTTTGCGGCAGGCGGAACGATTGCGGGACCGGCTGGCCGCGGAGAAGATTGACTTCGTTTATTCCAGCGAACTGAAACGGGCCTCTGACACTGCTCGGGTTATTGCTACCGGGAATAATTTGAAAATCACAAACTGTCCCGAATTGCGTGAAATCGATTTCGGTAAGCTGGAGGGACTCGAATTTGCCGAAATCCATACTCAATTTCCCGAAGTGGCACAAATGTGGATTAACTGCAGCCCGTCCCTGGTCTATCCTGACGGCGAAAGCTTGCTTGAATTTGAAGACCGGGTCGCTAAGTTCGAAGCCCGTCTAAAAAATCGCCGTGCGGATGAAACGATTCTCGTTGTCGCCCATACCGGCGTCCTGCGGACTATAATTTGCCGGTTGCTGGACCTTGAGATAAAGCATCGCTGGAATATCAGGCTCGACCTGGCGTCTTTGACCATCATTGAGACTTACCCAGAAATCAACATCCTTTGTCTGCTTAATGATGTTTCTCATCTGAGGGATAAACCAAACTGCTGAAAGGAGATGTGGAAGTGGCAAAAGCCTTTATTTCCTGGAGTGGCGGCAAGGACTGTTGTTTGGCCGCTCATAAAGCAATAGAGCAAGGTATAAAGATAAATTACCTGTTAAACACGGTCACTGAGGATGGACAACGTTCCTGCAGTCATGGGATAGCGGCTCGATGGATTCGGCAACAATCGGAAGCTTTGGATATTCCGTTGCTCCAGTTACCCACGACAAATGATAGTTATCAGAGTGTCTTTGTAGATGCCCTCCAACATCTTAGCGAAGAAAGGATCACAACGGGGGTTTTTGGCGACATCGATTTTGAACCCCATCGGGAATGGATAGAGAAAGTTTGTGCCCAATCCGGAGTTACCCCGGTTTTACCTCTTTGGGGCGGGGACCAGAATAAAATTATTCTGGATTTCATCGATCTGGGCTTTAAGGCCATAGTGATTGCTACCCGGGCTGACCTCATGGGGAAAGAATGGCTGGGCAGAATGATTGATAAGGAATTTCTGAAAGATGTCGCTGATTTGAATAAAGATATAACTCCCTGTGGTGAGGCAGGGGAATTCCATACCCTGGTGGTTGATGGCCCCATTTTTAAGAAACGCCTGGAAATTTGTGATGCTGAAGCATCGAAAAGAGGCGAGCACTGGTTCTGGGATATTAAAAAGGTGGAACTGGTGGAAAAATGACACGGAAAGGTTCGTTGAGGAAAATTATTCTGCTTTTAGGTGGGGCACGAAGCGGTAAAAGTAGTTTCGCCCAAGAA
>ERZ1292640.586-Hain-H43-02um-R1-586-length-29883-cov-8_pt2 | contig 28655 bp, 21 predicted proteins | sample MGYA00564404_ERZ1292640 | MGnify/ENA primary metagenome ERZ1292640 (study PRJEB36523, sample SAMEA6512636) | groundwater metagenome | collected 2019-01-08 | study: AquaDiva: Metagenomics assemblies of 32 groundwater samples | reverse complement strand
ACCGGTTGAAGAAGCTGATGGAGCTGAAGGCGCCGGACGTCATCATCCGCAACGAAAAGCGCATGCTCCAGGAAGCCGTGGACGCGCTGTTCGACAACGGCCGCCGCGGCCGCGTGCTGCGCGGCGCCAACAACCGCCCGCTGAAGTCGCTGAGCGACACGCTCAAGGGCAAGCAGGGCCGCTTCCGCCAGAACCTGCTCGGCAAGCGCGTCGACTACTCCGGCCGTTCGGTGATCGTCGTCGGTCCCGAGCTGAAGCTGCACCAGTGCGGCCTGCCGAAGAAGATGGCGCTCGAGCTGTTCAAGCCGTTCATCTACAACAAGCTCGAAGAGCGCGGCCTGGTCGCGACCATCAAGCAAGCCAAGGAGATGGTCGAAAAGCAGGTCCCGGAAGTGTGGGACGTGCTCGAAGAGGTCATCCGCGAGCATCCCGTGCTGCTCAACCGCGCGCCGACGCTGCATCGCCTGGGCATCCAGGCGTTCGAGCCGGTGCTGGTTGAAGGCAAGGCCATCCGCATCCACCCGCTCGTCTGCACGGCGTTCAACGCCGACTTCGACGGCGACCAGATGGCGGTGCACATCCCGTTGTCGCCCGAGGCGCAGATCGAGGCCTCGACGCTGATGATGTCGTCGAAGAACATCCTGTCGCCCAGCAACGGCACGCCCGTCGCGGTGCCGTCGCAGGACATCGTCCTCGGCTGCTACTACCTGACCAAGGCCAAGCCGGGCGCCAAGGGCGAAGGCCGCGCGTTTGCCTGCGTGGACGACGTCATCCTGGCGCTGGAGGCCGGCGAGCTCGAGACGCTCACGCCGATCCGCCTGCGTTACACCGGCCAGTTGCAGGACATGTCGGCGTCGCGTGACGACCAGGACGTGCTGCACGCCGACGTGCAGCACGTGCAGAACAAGATCATCAACACCACCGTCGGCCGCGTCATCTTCAACAGCGCGCTGCCGAAGAACATCCCGTTCGTCAACGGCATGCTCAAGAAGAAGGGTCTGCAGCAGCTCGTCCAGCGCTGCTACCTGACGACCGGCATCGACAGCACGGTGGAAATGCTCGACAGCCTCAAGCAGGTGGGCTTCACCTACGCCACCCGCTCGGGCATGTCGATCGGCATTCAGGACCTGATCATTCCGCAGAACAAGGCGGTTCTCTCGCAGAACGCCCACGACGAAGTGATCAAGGTCGAGCAGCAGTATCTCGAAGGCGCAATCACCAACGGCGAACGCTACAACAAGGTCATCGCCGTGTGGTCGGACGTCACCGAGAAGATTGCCGACGCCATGTTCGGCGAGATGGAGCAGCGGGACAAGGAAGGCAAGTTCAACCCCGTCTACATCTTCGCCGACTCCGGCGCCCGTGGTTCGAAGCAGCAGATTCGCCAGCTGGCGGGTATGCGCGGCCTGATGGCGAAGCCGTCGGGCGAAATCATCGAGCAGCCGATCAAGGCCAACTTCCGCGAAGGCCTGTCGGTGCTCGAGTACTTCATCTCGACGCACGGCGCCCGCAAGGGCCTGGCCGACACGGCGCTGAAGACCGCCGACTCGGGCTACCTGACGCGCCGTCTCGTCGACGTGGCGCAGGACGTGATCGTTTCGGATCACGACTGCGGCACCCTGGACGGCATCGAGGCCCGGGCGATCGTCGAAAGCGGCGAGGTCATCGAGCCGCTGCGCGACCGCATCATCGGCCGCGTCTCGCTCGAGAAGATCGTCGACCCGATCAAGGGCGGCCTGATTCTCGACTTCAACCAGGAGATCGACGAACAGCTGGCGGCCGACGTCCAGGACGCCGGCATCGAGAAGGTGAAGATCCGCTCGGTGCTGACCTGCGCCTCGCGTCGCGGTGTCTGCAAGCGCTGCTACGGCCGCGACCTGTCGACCGGCCTGCTGGTGGAACTCGGCCTGGCGGTCGGCGTCGTCGCCGCGCAGTCGATCGGCGAGCCCGGCACGCAGCTGACCATGCGCACGTTCCACATCGGTGGCACGGCGTCGCGCATTTCCGACCAGTCGACGCTCGACTCCAAGCACAAGGGCGTTGCGAAGTACGAGAACCTGCAGACCGTCGAGCGGCCCAACCCGGCCGGCGGCAGCGAGATGGTCGTTATGAACCGCACCGGCTTCATCGTGGTGCAGGACGACAAGGGCCGCGACCGCGAGCGTTACCAGGTGGTCTACGGCGCGCGCCTCAAGGTGAAGGACGGCGAGGCCGTCGATACCGGCAAGATCCTGGTCGAGTGGGATCCCTACACCTTCTCGATCCTGACCGAGGAACCGGGCCAGATCCGGTTCAAGGACATCATCGACGGCGTCACCGTCCAGGAAGATCTCGACGAAGTCACGGGCCTGTCCCGCCTCATCGTCGTCGACTCGCCGGACGAAAAGAAGCAGCCGACGGTGGAGATCAAGTCGGCGAACGGCACCACGGTGCGCCGCTACATCATGCCGGTCAGCGCCCACCTGATGGTGCAGGACGGCGAGATGGTCAACGCCGGCGACGTGCTGGCGAAGATCCCGCGCGAGACCACCAAGACCAAGGACATCACGGGCGGCTTGCCGCGCGTCGTGGAACTGTTCGAGGCCCGCAAGCCGAAGGATCCGGCCGTGATCAGCGAGATCGACGGTTCGGTGAAGTACGGCGGCGTGGTCAAGGGCCAGCGCAAGATCATGATCGTGGCCGACGACCCGAACGCCGAGCCGCGTGAATACAGCATCCCGCGTGGCGTGCACGTCAACGTCCAGGAGGGCGACCGCGTCCGCGCCGGCGACCCGCTGATGGACGGCCCGTCGAACCCGCACGACATTCTCCACGTGCTGGGCGAGAAGGAACTGCAGAAGTACCTGGTCAACGAGATCCAGGAGGTCTACCGCCTGCAGGGCGTGAACATCAACGACAAGCACATCGAGGTGATCACCCGCCAGATGATGCGCTGGGTCCGCGTCGAAGACGTGGGCGACACGGAATTCCTGGTCGACGAACAGGTCGACAAGTTCCGGTTCATGGAAGAGAACGAGCGCGTCATCGGCAACGGCGGCCACCCGGCCAAGGCCCAGCCGCTGCTGCTCGGCATCACCAAGGCGTCGCTGTCGACCGAGTCGTTCATCTCGGCGGCCTCGTTCCAGGAGACCACGCGCGTCCTTACCGAGGCCGCGATCTCCGGGAAGATCGACTACCTGCGCGGCCTGAAGGAAAACGTGACGATGGGACGCTTGATCCCCGCCGGCACGGGCTTCTGGTGGTATCGGCACGTGCAGATTCCGGCGGACGAACCGCCACCGCCGCCGCCGGTGCAGCAGCCGAGCGACGACGAGCTGGAACTGGACCGCGAGATGGAATACCTCGTGGAGCCGGACGAGGCGGAAGCCAGGGGCATCACCGAGGTCGAATAAGCGCCTGTCCCGCCGTAGCCCGAAGGGCGGAGGCGGACGGGATTACCGAAGTCGAGTAGTGCCTGGAAAGCGGCACTCAGTGCCGCCGGCTCAACATCAAGGACCCAGAGAAGAAATTCTCTGGGTCCTTTTTTCTGGTCGGGCACTATGTGCTACCATGTGCTACATGGACGCCATTGGAGTGCGGGAACTGCGCCAGAACCTGTCGGTCTACCTGGACCGCGTCAAGGAAGGCGAGACGATGCGAGTGACCGAGCATGGCCGCGTGGTGGCGCTGCTGACGCCGCTGCCCAAGCCCGTGGACGTGCTGGAGCGACTGGTCGCCGAAGGCAAGGCCATCGCACCGACCGCGTCGCTCCGGAACCTCAAGCTGCCCAAGGCGGAGCCGCCTGGACTGCCAAGTTCTGAAGAATTGATCGCCGAGATGCGCGAAGACCGTGTTCTGTGAAAGCCTACTTCGACTCATCGGCGATCGTGAAACTCGGCCGACCCGAGGCGGAGTCGCTGGCGCTCATCGACTACCTTGATGACCGTCAGCCTTCTGCGGTGACGTCGATTCTGGCCGACGTAGAGGTCAAGCGCGCGGTCGATCGGCTGCGCGGACGAGGCGCGGACCCGAGCGACCACTTGCGGGGGTTCTTCCTGGTCGATCTCTCGCGCGACGTCCGCGACTTGGCTGCGAAGGTCGCGCCGGAACTTCGATCCCTCGACGCCGTCCACCTGGCCACCGCCCTGTCGCTTGACGTCGACCTCGACTTCGTCACCTACGACGAACGCCTGGCCACCGCGGCGCGCGCCGAAGGGTTGCGCGTCGTGCAACCTGGCCGCTAAGTCCTACCTTTCCTGGCGGTAGAATCTCCGCCATGGCCACCACCGATCCCAGCCGCATCGTCCTTCGCCAGCTTGCCGCCACCCTGGCGTATCGCGCCGCCAAGGTATTGCGTGACGTGCCACCGGGATTCGGCCAGCAGGCGTTCGGCAGCGCGACGCGCCAGCCGGTCCGCATCGTGGCGCACATGGCGGACCTGATGACCTGGGGCGTCGCGATGGCCGCCGGCGGCAAGGAATGGAAGGCCGAAGGCGGGGACGACTGGGCGACAGAAGTCGACCGGTTCTTCAGCGGCCTGGCTGCGCTCGACGCCGCCATCGCGGTGGACGGGCCGTTCGCCGGGTCGGTCGAGAAGTTGATCCAGGGGCCCCTCGCCGACGCGCTGACGCACGTCGGGCAGCTGTCGATGCTGCGGGGCATGGCCGGTGCGCCCGTCCGTCCCGAGAGCTACGCGCGCGCGACGATCGTGGCCGGACGAGTGGGCCTCGAGCAGGCGCCGCCGGGATTTGAATTCGACGGCGACGCCAGCGCCAAGCGGTAGCGCCTTACCAAATCACCTTGACGACGCCGGCGTTCTGGATCTCGACGTCGCGCGTGAGCAAGGGAAGCGCCAGCTCCTGCGCGGCGGCAACGATCAGGGCATCGAACGGGTCGCGGTTGAATCGCAGTTCGTCGGCGGCAACCACCTGCTGCCGCGTCAGGTCAACAGGCTGATAGGCGGCATTGGTGAACAGGTCGTCAAAGAATCCGCGAGCGGTCCTCCGCAAGTTCACCTTGCCGGCCCGCGCCAGCAGCGTCACCTCCCACATCACCGCCATCGGCACATAAACCAGGGCGCGGCGTTCTTCGGCCGCGTGAAACACCGCGGCGGCTCTGGGACCCAGCCCGCGGCCGCCGGCGGCGTGGAACAGCAATGCGTGGGTGTCGGTCACGACGGCGTCGATGTCAGCCACGGGCGGTCTTCTTGCTGGAGCCAGTCTTTGATGAGCGCGACGCCAGTGCTTTGGGCGCGCTGATCGATCGCGCCAGCGAACCGGCGAAAACCGCACGAATGGCGGCGTCGGCGTCGGTCAGCAGGGGATCCTGCGCCAGATCGATCGTGCCAACGACGGACCGCGACGGCTCCGTTGCGCCTAATCGTCCAGCACGTGCTTCGGCCACCAGTTGGTCGACGGCTTCGCTGACACTGCCGCCCGCCATCACCCTGGCTCTGCCTTTGAGCCAGAGAAGGTTCGTTTCCTCGATCGTCAGGGAGATAGGTCGTTTCGCCATGATTACAGCTCAGGCTGTGATCATAGCATTATCAGGCTGCTACCAGATCTTCACGCGATCCGCCGGCGCCCGATAAAGCTTGTCGCCCGGCTTCAGGTTGAACGCGGTGTAGAACGCGTCGATGTTCGTGAGCGGCACGAACGCGCGATACGCACCGGGTGAATGCGAGTCGGTCAGCAGCTGGTTTCGCAAGGCCTCGTCGCGCGACTTGAAGCGCCACACCTGCGCGTAACCGAGGAAGAACCGCTGGTCGCCGGTGAAGCCGCCGATTACCGGCGCCGGCTTGCCGTTGAGCGACATCTTGTAGGCGCGATAGGCCACCGCAATGCCGCTCAGATCGCCGATGTTCTCGCCCATGGTCAGGCGGCCGTTGATCTTCATGCCCGGCAGCGGGGTGTACGATTCGAACTGCGCGCCGAGCTTGGCGGCCCGCGCGTCGAAATTCTTCGCGTCCTCGGCCGTCCACCAGTCGCGCAGGTTGCCGTCGCCGTCCGACTTGCGCCCCTGGTCGTCGAAGCCATGGCTGATCTCGTGGCCAATCACCGAGCCAATCGCGCCGTAGTTAATCGCATCGTCCGCATCGAGGCCGAAGAAGGGCGGCTGCAGGATGCCGGCCGGGAAGGTGATCTCGTTGTTGGTCGAGCTGTATGAGGCATTCACCGTTTGCGGCGTGAAGCCCCAGCGCCAACGCTCCATCGGCTTGCCAAGGCGTGCCCACGATTCTGCGCTCTGGAACGCGCGGAAGCGCATCTGGTTGCCGACGTGATCGCCGGGCTTGATCTCCAGCGCCGAGAAGTCGCGCCACTGATCGGGATAGGCAATCTTCAAGCGGTACTTGGCCAGCTTCGCCTGCGCCTCGCGCCTGGTGGCCGGCGACATCCACTCGAGTTCCTCGATGCCCACCTTGAAGGCGGCAAGCAGGTTGCGGATCAGCGCGTCCATGCGCGCTTTCGCTTCCGGCTTGAAGTGCTTGTCGATGTAAAGACGGCCGACCGGCTCGCCCAGCGCCTGCTCGACCTCCGTGACGCCGCGCTTCCAGCGCGGCTGCTGCACCTGCCGTCCGCCGATTACCCGGCCGTTGAACTCGAACTGTGAGTCGGCGAACGGCGCCGACAGGCCATCGGCATACTCGCTGATCAGCCCGAAGGTCAGGTATTCCTTCCAGGTCGCGAGCGGGACGCTGGCGAGCAAGGCATCCACTCCCTTGAGGTAGTCGGGCTGCCGCACGATGACTTCGGCAATGGGCGCGGTCCCACCTTCGCTAAGGCTACGGTGGGCAAGGGCGCCCACTGCGGTGAAATATGCCTGCCAGTCGAAGTTCGGCGTCGCGGCCTGGAGCGCGGGGACGGCGGTCCGGTTGTAGGTGACGTTGCGGTCGCGGTTGCGGGCGCGGTCCCACTGCAGTTCGGCCAGCTTGCTCTCAAGCGACACGATGCGCGCGGCGGCGGCTTCCGGCTCGGGTTGGTTGCCCAGCGCGAAGAGCCGCGCGATGTACGTGTTGTAGGCCTTGCGCGTGGCCGTGAACTTCTCGTCGTTGCGAAGGTAGTAGTCGCGATCGGGCATGCCGAGCCCCGACTGCGACACCTGCACGGCGTATTGTTCGGAGTTGCGCTGGTCGGCGCCGACGTTGACCGAGAAGGGCAGCCGCACCCCGAGACGCGCGGCCCTGGCAAACGCCGCGGGCAGCTCGCGGCTGTTGCTGATGCCGGCGATCGCGCTCAACTCGTCCTCGAGCGGCGTGATGCCCAGCGCTTCGAGCCGTGCCTCGTCCATGAAGCTCTGGTAGAGGTCGCCGACCTTCTGGCTGTTGGTGCCGGCGGCGGCCTTGGCGCGCGCTTCGCTCTCGATTATGGCCCGGACCGCCTCCTGGCTGCGCTCGCGGAGTATTGCGAACGTGCCATACGAGGACAAGTCGGCGGGAATGGGCGTGCCGTCCGCCCATCGGCCATTGACGTAGCGGAAGAAGTCGTCCTGGGGACGAACCGACAGGTCCATCCCGGCGACATCGATGCCGGGCACGATCGGCGTGGGAACCTGCGCCGCCGTGACGCCGAAGGCGACGATCCAGGTCGAGAAGATGAGCAGGAAATCGCGCACACGTTTCATGGACGCCATGCTAACCCGCTGACGACCAGATGTTGCCGCTCTGCTACTTGACCCCGGGACTTCAATAATCATAGAGTCCGTTGGCGTCCTAATTTGGACATCTAAGCTCATCGGTAGCCCGACGTTAACCAGCCCCCCTGGAACGAGGGTCATGACAGGACGAGTTCTTGTCGTCGATGACATCGACGGCAACATTCGGCTTTCGCGGTCGTTGCCAGAGGTCGATGGGCACGAGCTCATCGTCGCGCGGAGTGGTGTGGAAGCGCTTGCCACGGTGGCAGGGCTCCCCCAGGTGTCGCGCCCCGTTACTCGATGAGCCTGCCCCCCCTCAACTACCGGTCACTGTTCCAGGGAGGCGAGAGCCTTTACCTGGTGCTGGCCACGGACGCGCCACGATTCACCATCATTGGCGCGAGCGATATCTATCTGCGCGCCACGCGCCGGCGGTTGGACGACCTCGTGGGTCAAGGCATCTTCGAGGCCTTTCCCGAGAACGTGGACGATGCGGCATCGGCGGCGGAGAGCAGCGTGCGCGCGTCGATCGAACGGGTCGTGCGCACACGGCAGCCGCACCGCCTTCCTATGCAGAAATACGACGTGCCCAGGGCCGAGGCCGACGGTGGCGGCTTCGAGGAGAAATACTGGAGCGCGATTCATTTTCCCGTGTTCGGCGATGATGGGGAGCTGATCCACGTCACGCAGCGCGTCGAGGACATCACCGAGTTCGTCGCAGAGCAGCGCCGGCCTGGCAATCGCATGGAGACCGAAGTGCTGCTGAGCGCGCGCGAGGTCACCGAAACCAATCTCGAACTGGTTCGCGTCAACGAGGAACTCGATCGCCATCGCGAGGAACTTCAGCGTCTCAACGACAAGCTCAGGGAACTGGACGAAGTCAAGAACCAGTTCTTTGCGAACGTCAGCCACGAGCTGCGGACACCGCTGACGCTGATCATCGGACCAGTGCAATCCCTGGTCGACTCTGGTGAGCTCGACCCGCAGGCACGGCGCACCCTGGGCACAGTGCTTCGTAACGCCAAGCTGTTGCTGCGCCACGTGAACGATCTACTGGATGTCTCAAAGCTGGACGCCGGCAAGATGACCCTGCACTACACCGAGGCCGATCTGGGCGGCCTGGTCCGCTTCGTCTGCGGTCACTTCAGCTCCATCGCCGTTGAACGGCGCATCGATTTCGTCACCGAGATTGCTCCCGTGCGTGCCCAGGTGGACGCGGAAAAAGTCCAGCGCGTCCTGATGAATCTGCTGTCGAACGCGTTCAAGTTCGCGCCAACCGGCGGGCGCGTGCGCTGCACCGTGAGGCAGGTGGCGGACCGCGTCGAACTCGAGGTGGCTGACAACGGCCCAGGCATCAATCCCGAGCACCGCGAGCTGGTGTTCGAGCGGTTCCGGCAGGTTGAGGGTGGCGACTCACGGCGCCACACTGGAACGGGCCTGGGGTTGGCAATCGCGCGTGACATGACCACCCTTCACCGCGGTCAGATCACGGCGGGCGACGCCCCTGAAGGCGGCGCGCTGTTTACTGTGGCACTGCCGCTGCGCGCCCCGGAGGGCGCTGAGGTTGCCGCGGCCGGCGCGCTCGCGCGGCCGGGAGTCGAGTGGGCGGCCGACATCGACCACGGAGCGCCAGAGCCCGGCCTGGCGGCGTCCGTTGGCGCCGGCGCTTCAGGGGCGCTCGTGCTCGTGATCGAAGACAATCCGGAACTGAATGCGTTTGTAAGGGAGGCGCTGTCCGGGGACTTCCGCACGGCCGTGGCCTTCGACGGGAAGGCGGGGCTGGCGCTCGCCAACGAAGTGCGGCCCGACCTGATCGTCAGCGACGTGATGATGCCCGAGATGACCGGCGATCGGATGGTGCACGAACTGAAGGCGCGGCCGCACTTGCGTGATATCCCTGTGCTGCTGCTCACCGCCAAGGCCGACGACGACTTGCGCCTGGAGATGCTGCGGGCCGGCGCCAGCGACTATCTGACCAAGCCTTTCGGGGTGGAAGAACTGCGGGCCCGCGTGCGCAACCTCATCGACGTGCGGACGGCACGGCGGGCGGCCGAGCGCGCCAACCAGGCCAAGAACCAGTTCCTCTCCAGGATGAGCCATGAGCTGCGCACGCCGCTCAACGCCATCATTGGATTTGCCCAACTGTTGGAGATGGGCGGTCGCCTGGCACCGGAGCAACTGGAGAGTGTCCGTCAAATTCACCGCGGTGGACATCACCTGCTCGAGCTGATCAACGAGGTGCTCGATATCTCACGCATCGAATCGGGCAGCATGGCGCTGTCGCTCGAGCCGGTCCTGGCGCGCGACGCGGTGCGCTCGGCCGTCGAACTCGTCAGGCCGATCGCATCACAGCGCGGCATCACGGTGCTCGGGCTGGAGGAGATTCGCGCCGACCAGGCGATCCTCGCCGACCGGCAGCGCCTCAGCCAGGTCCTCATCAACCTCTTCTCCAACGCCGTGAAGTACAACCGACCGGGCGGCCGTGTCACGCTCGGCGTTGAAACGCCGTCGTCCCAGGTGCTCCGCCTCACCGTGCGCGACACGGGGGCGGGCATTACCCCGGCCAAGCTCGCGTTGCTGTTTCAGCCGTTCCAGCGTCTCGGGGCCGAGCAGACCGAGATCGAGGGCACAGGTCTTGGGCTGGCCGTCTCCCGTGCCCTGATCGAAGCAATGGGCGGAGCCATCGGCGTCTCGAGCACCCTCGGCGAGGGCACCACTTTCTGGGTCGACCTTGCCGTCGCGGAAGCGCCGCCGCCGCGGCCCGAGGTGGCCGCAGACGAACGCGCCACCCCGGCGATCGCGTCGCGCCCGGGGACCGTGCTCTACATCGAAGACAACGCCTCCAACGTGCAGCTGATCCGCCGCGTGCTGAAGTACCGGCCGACACTCTCCCTCTTGAACGCGCCGAGCGGTGAGGCAGGGATCGAGATGATCACGACTCATCCCGTGGATTTGGTCTTGCTCGACCTGCATTTGCCAGGACTTTCGGGTGCCGAGGTGTTGGAGCAGCTGCGCGCCATGCCAGGCCTGGCGAAGCTGCCGATTGTGGTGATGTCTGCGGATGCCTCGCCGGGGCTGGCCTCCGCACTCATGGCCGCCGGAGCCACGGGGTTTCTCACCAAACCCATTAACGTCAAGGAAACGCTGGAGCTCATCGACCACCAACTCGGAGAAATGCGCCCGTCAGGCGGCGCAGAAGGGGAGGGGGCAAATGTCGGATGAATTGATTGCCGCGTTACGCGAACCCAGGGCCGTGCACGATCTGAAGAACCATATCTGCATCATCGTCGGCTTCACTGAATTGCTGCTGCAGGAGTGCGCCGCCGAGGACCCTCGGCGCTCCGACATCGAGGAGATTCACAAGTCGGCCCAGGCGGCCCTGCGGCTGCTGCCCGCGGCGGTAGGCGGAAGAGTGGAATAACCGGAGGAGGAGCCATGCCCGACATCGCGCTGGCTGAACTCGCTCGACCCCTTATGATGCGGGCTTCTTACGAAGGTGTCCGTACATCAACTCTTCGGCGAACTCCACGCACTTGTATTCCATCAACCGCGCGTTCGGCTCGCGGCGGCGATGGAGCGGCATGCTCATCTTCCACGGCTTCGAGAAGACCTTCGGATCTTCAATCGTCGCCTCGTACTGCAAGGTGTTGGCGTCGATCGCGGTGTAGCGCTCGGTCACCTTCAGCGCGTCGCTGTGATGGTTGCCGGCGCGGTCGAACCACGTTTCTTCCATGTGATCGGTCACGTCGATCACGAGCGTCTCACCCTCCCAGCGGCCGAGCGACCATCCCATCCAGGCCGGCGCCGGGCTCTTCTCCTGGCTGTTCATCCTGACCACGCGGCTCGCGCTGGCGAACTCGTAGGTGAACAGCACGTTGTCGGCGGACTGCACGATCTGGAACGGGTACGGCATGTACGTGGCGCGCGGGATGCCGGGCATGAAGCACTTGATCTCCGGGTCCAGGGTCATCCAGCTCGCGCCGTTGGCGTTGCGCTTCGCCAGCGCCTCGGGCAGGTACGGGATCTCGTCTCCTTCGACGATGCCCATCCCCGGCGGGACGCTGAAGGCGGCGCCCAGCGCGAACACCGGCCCCTGCTTCGCGGCGTGGGCTTCGATGTTCCAGTTCGCGCTGTTGTTGGCCTGCCAGATGCCGTTCAGATCCGGCGTGCCCTCCGGCGTGCGCGGCGCGCGATACGCCTGCGGCGTGGCCGGGGCCGACGGGGCGCACGCGGCCATTGCCGAGCCGATGGCGGCCGCGGTCAGCACGGCCGACACCAGGCGCGCGCGCCTCATCATCGTGACGACCCCTTGGGCTTGGGCCGGTCGTTCGGGTCGCGCCCATCCTTGGGGGCGCCGGTGCCGGACGAGCCCATGAACAGCGTGCGGCCGTCGGGGAAGGTGATGTCGCGGCCGTTGGCGCGCAGGCGCCCGTCCTTGGCGCGGAAGCCGGCGACCACGATCTGGGTGCCAATCTTGATGGAGTCGCGCGAGATGCCGCCGCGCTGCAGGGTGTTGGGCGTGCCGCCCTCGACCATCCAGATCTCTTTCTTGCCGTCGGGCCTGGTCACCTCCATGTGGATCCACGCGTGGGGGTTGATCCACTCGACCTTGGTGACGGGGCCCTTCAGCGTTACCGGGGCCTTGGCGTCGAATTCCGCCGAGAACGCGTGGTGGGCCAAGACCGGCCCGGAGGCCGTGACCAGGGCCAGGGCCAGGGAGGCGGCAATCCAGAGCTGCTTCGACATGGCCGGAATATACCATTCGACTCGCCGGTCTGGCGCCTTCGGCGCCAGGCCGGCTCGCTCATGGTGTCGCTCAATCGGCCTGGCTGGACGGGAGCGGCCTCTTGAGCGACACTACGCCGCATGAGATACCTCCAGCCGGTCCTCGCCGCGGCCACCCTGGTGGCCGGCTCGGTCCTCGCCGTTTCGTTGGCGGCGCAATCCGGAGGCGCATCTTCCGCAGCGGCGCCGGCCGGGTGGAAGGTGCCGCGGACGCCGGACGGCCGGCCCGACCTGCAGGGCGTGTGGGGCAACAACAGCGTGACCCCGATGACCCGTCCGACGCAGTGGAAGGACAAGGCGTCGCTGACCGACGCCGAGCTCGAGGACCTGAAGAAGATGGCCACGCAGTACGTGGACCAGGGCGGCGACGCGATCTTCGGCAACTTCGTCCAGTTGATGCTCAACGCCAAGGACCAGGGCGCCTTCAAGCAGGTCTCGTACGACCCGACGACCGGCAACTACAACCAGTTCTGGATGGCGGATCGCGAGTGGGACAACCGCACCTCGCTCATCATCGACCCGCCCGACGGGCAGTTTCCGCCGCTGACACCCGAAGCCGTGGCCCGTCGCGCCGAGGCGGCCAAGGCCCGTGCGGCCAGGGGCCGTGGTCCGTCGGACGGTCCAGAAGATCGCCCGCTGTCGGAACGGTGCATCTCGTACGGCGCGCCCCGCACGCAGGCCAACTACAACAGCTACATCCAGATCATCCAGTCGCCCGCCACCACGGTGCTGCTGCAGGAGATGATTCACGATGCGCGCGTGGTGCCCATGACCCCCGCCCCGCGCCTGCCCAGGAACATCCGCCAGTTGCATGGCGACTCGCGCGGCCGCTGGGACGGCGACACGCTCGTCGTCGAAACCACCAACTACATCAACGGATTCCAGGGATCGACGCCCGACGTGAAGCTGACCGAGCGTTACACCCGCGCCAGCCCGGACTTCATCAACTGGGAAACGACCGTCGAGGATCCCGCGACCTGGACCAAGCCGTACACCTTCATGATCCGGTTGAAGAAGGCGACCGGGTTGATTTACGAATACGCCTGCCACGAAGGCAACTACGCCATGGAAGGCATTCTCGCCGGCGCCCGCGCGGAAGAAGTCAAAGCCGCCGGCGCGCGGAAGACGGGTACTCGCTGACCAAGGAACCAACGGAAGGAGGCGTCCTTCTAGCGGGTGGCACGGTGGCAGCCATCGGCGCCGCCAGCCTCGCCGGGTGGTTTCTCAACATCCCGCTGCTCGCGGCGTGGAAGGTGGAAACCCTGCCGATGGCGCCCGCCACGGCCGTGTTGTCCGTGCTCCTGGGCCTGGCCCTTGCAGCATCTTCCCGGGCCGTTGTCGGTGCCCGGCACCTCATCCTCGCCAGGACCCTGGCCATCATCGGTGGCGTGGCTGCCTTCGTGTTTCTGGCCATGCGCGCAGGCGGGTGGCTGCCCAGGTTCGAATTGCTCTCCCTCCCCATCGCCGGTGCGATTGAAGGCGCCCCCATTGGTTTCGTCTCGCCGGTCACGGCTGCCTGCTTCACGATGGCGAACGCGGCTGTGCTGTTGCTGATTGCCCATCCGGCCAGGGACAGTTGGCCGGCGGTGAGCGGCCGCGTCGGCGGTGCGGTTCTTGCTTTGGTCGGTCTTGTGCTCGGGGTCGCCAACGTGCTGGGCGCGCCTCTTCTCAGCGGGCTGGTGATCATCCCGGTGGCCTTGAACACCAGCGTCGTCCTGCTGCTGGCGGGACTGGCGCTGCTCCGGCTCTCGGGGCGGGCGCGGGCAGCCGCGCCCGGGGGGACGCCGATTCGGCCGTTCGTGTGGATCTTCGTCGGCATTGGCGTCATGAGCACCGCGGTCGGCTACGCCTACTACCGTCAGCTCGAGCGGGATCTTCGGGCGGAGGTCGAGCGGGAGTTGACGACGGTGGTCGAACTGATCAGGTCCGGCCTGGGCCAGTGGCGCAAGGAGCGGCAGGGCGATGCGCTGTCGTTCCGTAACAACGACCTCATCACCGCCATGTTGGGCCGTACCCAGGCAGATCGACCGGCGGACGAGCCGCCAGACGATTGGCTCCGTGAGCTCAATACCTCGCTGCAATACGACCGCATGTTCCTGTTCGACTCGGGTGGCGCGCTGAGGCAGGCGTTTCCCGATCGCGGCGAACGGCCATCGGCGGCGATTACCGTACAGGTGACGCCGGTCCTGCGCAGCGGCCAGGCGCTGTTGCAGGACTTCTATCTCGATGAAGGCGCCGGCCGCGCGTATCTTGGCCTGCTCGTGCCGATTGCCGACAGCGTTGCGCGTGACCGGCCGATTGGGCTGTTGGCGCTCAGGATTGACCCGGAACCGTTCCTGTTCTCGCTCATTCGCGGCTGGCCGACCACGAGCACGACGGCCGAGGCCGCGCTGGTTCGCCGGGATGGTGACGAGGTCGTCTTCCTGAACGACCTGCGCTTCAACCAGGGAACGGCCCTCCGCGTCCGCGTTCCGGTGAGCGAGACCGACGTACTGGCGGTGAAGGCCGTGGCCGGGCAGACGGGGATCGTCCAGGGCGTGGATTACCGTGGCGCGCCCAGCATCGGCGTGGTCGGGGCGATCCCGGACACACCATGGCACCTGGTGGTTGGGATCCAACTGGCTGAGTTCAACAGCCGGCTGTGGGAGCGGCTGAGGGTCGTCTCGGCGCTTGTCGCGATGCTGTTGTTCAGCGCAGGCTCCGTGCTGGGCTTGGTGTGGCGTAATCGCCGGCTGGCCTTCTATCGGGACCGGGCGGCGTTGGCCACGGCACTGGAGACGACGTCCACCCAGTTGCTCGGCATGCTTGGCAGCAGCCCGACCATCATTTACCGGCTCACCCGGGTTGACGGCCGGTTGGTGCCCACTGACGTCAGCGAGAACGTCCGCCGCATCCTGGGTTACTCGCACACGGAAGTCCTGCAGCTTCACTGGTGGATCTCGAACCTGCATCCTGACGATCGGGAAGCCGCACTCGCCGCCATCGCGGCCCTGGATCGAGTCGACGAGCTTACGCACGAGTATCGCTTTTATCGCAAGGACGGTAAGGAACTGTGGATCAGCGATCGCCTGAGGGTGGTTCGACGCGACGCGCACGGGGTTGCCGAGGTTACCGGTGCCTGGAGCGAAGTTACCGAGCGCCGCAAGGCCGAAGAGTTCCTGCGCGACAGCGAAGAGCGGTTGCGGATGGCGCTCAGTGCGTCGAACCAAGGCACGTTCGACCTGAACGTGCAGACCGGTGAGGCGGTGGTGAGCCCGGAGTACGAGACGCAGCTTGGCTATGCGCCGGACGAGTTGGTCGAGAGTAACGCGGCGTGGCTTGCGCGCATCCATCCCGAGGATCGGCCGCGCACCCAGGTGGCTTACCAGGACTACGTGGACGGGCGCACCGCCGACTACCGCGTGGAGTTCCGCCAGCGCACCAAGCAAGGCAGCTGGCTGTGGACCCTCTCGGTGGGCCGCGTCGTCTCGTACACGCCCGACGGCCAGCCTCTGCGTATGCTGGGGACCCACACCGACATTCATGCCCGGAAGATCGCCGAACTGCGCTCGCAGCGCCTGGCGCAGATGTATGCGGCGCTCAGCCGCTGTAACGAGGCCATCGTCCGCAGCGCCAGCGAGGCGGAGTTGTTTCCGTTGATCTGCGAGGCCGCCGTGACCCACGGCGGCATGGCCATGGCCTGGGTGGGAATGGCCGATCAGGCAAGCGGCGCGGTAACGCCGGTGGCGTGGTTCGGTAATGGCACCGAGTATCTCGACGGCATCGAGGTCTCGGTGCTGGGCGACAGCCCGTTCGGCCGCGGACCGACGGGTACCTCGATTCGCGAGAATCGCGCGATCTGGCTCGACAACTTCCAGACCGATCCCTCGACCGAGCCCTGGCATCGGCGCGCGCAGCGATTTGGCTGGGCGGCCTCGGTGGGCCTGCCGCTGACACGCGATGGCCGGGCCGTCGGCGCGCTGACCATCTATGCGCGGACGGCCGACGCGTTCGACCACGACGGGCGCGAGTTGTTGGCGCAGATGGCAGCCGACATCAGCTTTGCCCTCGATACCTTCGGGCACGACGCCCGGCGCATTGGCGCCGAAGCCGCGGTGCGCGCGTCGCTCCACGAGAAGGAAGCGCTGCTCAAGGAAGTGCATCACCGCGTCAAGAACAACCTGCAGGTCATCACCAGCCTGCTGCGGCTCGAGGCCGGCCGGTCGTCACAACCCGACGTCGTGGCGGTGCTCGCCGAGATGCAAAGCCGCGTGTTGTCGATGGCGCTTCTCCACGAAACGCTGTATCGCTCCGACAACCTGGCCCTGGTGGACCTGGCCGCCTACCTGACGCAACTGGGCCACCAGATTGTGCGGTCGTTGGCGCCGGCCGCCGGCGTCACGTTGCAGCTTGACGTCGAGCCGATCCGGCTGGACCTCGATCAGGCGGTGCCGTGCGGCCTGATCGTCAACGAGCTGATGTCGAACGCGCTCAAGCATGCCTTCCCGGACGGTCGCCACGGCGACATTCGCATCACGGCTCGGCTGGTGGACGGCGGACCGGCCTTGCGGCTGTCGGTCGCCGACGCCGGTGCCGGGCTGCCGGCTGACTTCAATGAGGCGCGGACGCGCTCGCTGGGGTTGCGGTTGGTGACGGACCTGGTGCGACAGCTGCACGGAACGCTGGACATTTCGTCCGGATATGGCACAACTTTCAGTCTCACGTTCACTCCGAAGAGCACTGCGGTCGTCCAGGAAAGCCCGGCGGCGTCATGACCAAGTCACGCATCCTCATCGTCGAAGACGAAGGCATCATCGCCCGCGACATCGAGAGCCAGTTGATCAGGCTGGGCCACGACGTCGCCGGCATTGCGACGTCCGGGGAAGAGGCGGTGGCCATGGCCACCGCCACCCGGCCCCACATGGTGCTGATGGACATCAACCTGCCGGGCCGCCTCGACGGCATCGATGCGGCGATTGCCATTCGCGCCCAGTTCTCGATTCCGAGCGTGTTCCTGACCGCGTATGCCAACGACGATGTGGTCGAGCGCGCCACGCGCGCCGAACCGCTCGGCTACCTGATCAAGCCCTTCGACGAGCAGAGCCTGCGGACGACGATTGAAGTGGCGCTGCACAAGGACCACGCCGACCGCCGGCTGCGCGACAGCGAAGCTCGTTACCGCGCGGTGGTCCAGTCAGCGCTTGACGCCATCGTCACCGCCGACCCGGCGGGCCGCATCGTTGGATGGAGTGCGGCGGCAACCCGCCTGTTTGGCTATGCCGAAGCGGAAGCGCTTGGCCGGCCGGTCCGGATGTTGCTGGCGCCTGGCCAGGAGGACCGGCTCGCCGCTGATCTGAAGCGAGCCGGCCTGGCCGTCGGCGGTGGTGAACTGGACCGCCTGGGCGAACGGGAGGGGTTGAGGAAAGACGGTTCCACGTTCACCATGGAGCGGTCGCTGGTGCGATGGGATTCCGCCGAGGGGTGGTTCATCACCGCCTTCGTCCGCGACTGCAGCGCACGCAAGGAGGCGGAAGCGTCGCTGCGGCTGCAAGTCGCGGCGCTGCATGCGACGGCCAACGCCATTGTCATCACCGATCGTGATGGCACCATCCAGTGGATCAACCCGGCCTTCACGACCGTTACCGGCTATTCCGAGGCCGAGGCGGTCGGCAAGAATCCGCGCGACTTGGTGCGGTCGGGCACGCATGACCAGGCTTTCTACGAAGAGATGTGGAAGACCCTGGTGTCGGGCATGGTCTGGGAGGGCGAGCTGACAAACCGCCGAAAGGACCGCACTCTGTATGTCGAGCACCAGACCATCACGCCGGTACGCAACCAGGACGGCGTCGTCACCAACTACATTGGCGTGAAGCGTGACATGACCGAGCAGAAGCGCCTGCAGGAGCAACTGCTGCAGGCGCAGAAGCTGGAGATCATCGGGCGCCTGGCCGGCGGTGTCGCCCACGACTTCAACAACCTGCTCACGGTCATCAACGGTACGGCCGAACTGGCCCTCGGCGACCTGCCGGCTGGCGATCCGTTGCGCAGCGAGTTCCAGCAGATCCAGCAAGCCGGTGAGCGCGCCTCCCACCTGACACGGCAACTGCTCGCCTTCAGCCGCAAGCAGGTGCTGGCGCCCCAGGTCATCGACCTGGGCGTCCACGTTGAGCACACCGCCAAGATGCTGCAGCGGCTGATTGGCGAGGACATCAAGTTGCGGGTTGAGTCGCAACCCGGCCTCGATACCGTGTTCGTTGATCCCAGTCAGATGGAGCAGGTCCTGCTCAACCTCGCCGTCAACGCCCGCGACGCCATGCCCCGTGGCGGCACGTTGACGATTTCGACCCGCAACGCGTCGCTGGACGCCGAGTTTGCCGCGCGCCATCCCGGCATCAGGCCCGGACCTCACGTGGCCCTGGCAGTCGGCGACACCGGAACCGGGATGACGCCAGAAGTGCAGGCGCGGATTTTCGAACCGTTCTTCACGACCAAGGAACAGGGCAAGGGTACGGGCCTTGGCCTGGCGACGGTGTACGGTGTGGTCCAGCAGAGCGGCGGCAGCATCCTGGTGGACACGGCGCCGGGTCGCGGCACCCGGTTCACGATCCTGCTGCCGAAGGCCGAGCCTGGTACCCGAACCGTCTCGTCCACCGCGGGCAGCGGGGGCAAGTCGACGGGGAGCGAGACCATTCTGATTGTCGATGATGACGATGGCCTGCGGATGATCATGGCGCGCATTCTTCGCTCCGCAGGCTACCAGGTGCTGGCCGCGCGGGAAGGTAAAGAGGCCGTGGCCGTCGCGCAGTCGCACACGGGACCGTTGGACGCGTTGCTCACCGACGTGGTAATGCCGGGCATGAGCGGGCCGGAGCTGGCCCGGGTCCTGTGCGCGGCGCGACCCGATCTGAAGGTGCTGTACACCTCCGGCTATACCGACGATGCGATGCTGCGCCGGGAGTTCTCGTCTGACTCCGCGCACTTCATCGCCAAGCCCTATACGGCGGGCGTGCTGACGGCGAAGCTTCGTGAGATCCTTGACGGCGGATGATGCGACTCGTTTTGCTGGCCGCCCTGGCCTTGACCCTTCAACCGGCCGGCTGGCAGCCCTCGTTCGAACGGGTGCAGGCCGATCTGTTCGCCGCGCCGGGCGGCCAGGCCAATGCCTGGGCCGACGCCGATGGTGACGGCGATCTCGATCACTTCGTTGCCTTCCGCGGCCGTCCCAACCGTTTCTACCGCAACGACAACGGCACCTTTCGCGATGTCGCGGCCGAGGTCGGCCTTGCCGACAACCAGGAGACCCGCGCCGCCGCGTGGGGCGATTTCGATGCCGACGGCGATCCGGACTTGTTCATCGGCTTTGCCGATCCGGCCGTCCCGGCCAAGGTCTATCGCAACGATCAACAGGGCAGCCGGTTCACGAACGTCGCCGCCGCCATCGGCGTGAACCTGCGCGGTGTCGCCCGGCAACCGGCCTGGGTCGACTACGACGGTGATGGCGACCTCGACTTGTTCGCCGCGTTCAGGGACGTCGCCAACAAGCTGCTGCGCAATGACGGCGGCCGCTTTGTCGACGTGACCGCGGCGTCCGGCATCGGCGACACGCGCAAGACCGTCAGCGCCGTGTGGTGGGACTTCGATCGCGATGGCGATCTCGACCTGTTCGTCGCGAACCAGGAAGGGGCAGCCAATGGCCTCTATCGCCAGGAGCGCGGCCGCTTCGAGGATGTTGCCACGGCCATGGGAGTGGCCGGCACGCCACGGCCGGCGGCCGACGGCGGCGTCGGCCCCAGCGTTGCGGATTTCGATCTCGACGGCGACTTCGACTTGTTCGTCGCCAACTACGGCCCGAGTGCCCTTTATCGCAACGAGGCGGGGAAGTCGTTTGCCGAGGTCGCAAACGCGAGCGGGATCAACCTGAATGGCCACGGCGTGACGTCGGCCTGGGGCGATCTCGACAACGATGGCCTGCCCGACCTCTATGTCGGCAACTTCATCGCCGGAAAGCCGCTCTATCGCGATGCGCTCTTCGTCAATCGCGGCGCCGGCCTCTTTACCGAGGCACTGCCCGACGTGATCCTGACGAACGACGCCACGCACGGCGTCCAGTTCGTCGACTTTGATGCTGACGGCCGCCTGGACCTGTCGCTGACCAACAACGATCCGCAGGGCGGCGGACATCCGCTGCTGCGCAACACCGCGCCGCCGCGCGGCCGCGGCTTCTTCGTGGAAGTCACCGACGAACGCGGTCACCGGACGCTGGCCGGCAGTGAAGTCCGCGTCTTCCAGCCCCGCCCCCGTCAACTGCTTGCCGCGGCGCTCGTTGATGCCGGCAGCGGTTACTGTTCGCAGAGCGCCATGGCGTCACACCTCGGCGTACCCGGCGCATGGCAGGGCCGCGTCGACGTCGAGGTCACGACGATCGTCCGTGGGCAGCGGCGTGTGACGTCGATCAAGGGCGTCGATCCCGCGGCGCACATCCGGCGTCCGCTGCGGGTGACGACGCCCTGACCGGGTCGCTCAGTCGCAGGCCGTGCGGATACAAATCTGACGCTGTGCCTGCAATTGTCGTCCGCTCACTCGCGGCGCGCCGATTCTGCCACGCCGCGAGCAGCCGCTAAGTGCTCCATCGAAGTGATTTAGCAGGTATTCCGCCGGTTGCCCGCCTTGCGGTATTCCGCTTGCAGTGAATCTCCCCGGATCAGGCCCTACCCCGGCCGTCGATGAGGAGAGATGCATGTTGAGTATGAAGACTGTCGGGTCGATCGGTTTGGCAGGCGCATTGCTGGCTACAGCGGCGTGTGGCGGCTCCGCGAAATCCTCGAATCCCACCGCACCATCCGCGGTGGTCGCGACCACCCTCAACGAAGTGGCCGGCGAACCGGGCGCCGAATTCGGGACCGCCGCCAGGGGCGGCAATCCTGGCAGCCCCAGCAACCCCGGGAACGGCAATGGCAACGGCAACGACAAGGGGCCGCCGTCCAGCACACCGCCGCCGTCGAACACCTCGCCGGGCGCGCCCAGCGTTCCAGGCAATCCGGGCAACAGCAGGGTCGAAATCGAAGGCCTCATCTCGGCGATTGCCGGCACCTCGATCACGGTGAACGCCCGAACCGTGAACGTTCCCGACGGTACCGTCATCCGGCACGGCTCGCGCGCGGTCGCGTTCTCGGAACTGGGCCTCGGTGATCGCGTTCACGTCACGGCACGCATGCAAGGCACCGCACTCGAGGCCACCGAAGTCAAGCTGCAGAACCCGTCCGGCGGCGACGACGACGATGACGGCGACGACGAGACTGGTGGCAGCGTGCGGGTCTCGATTCTCGACGCCACGGCGGCGGAGACGGGCACGGACCAGGGTGCGTTCCGGCTGACGCGTGTGGCCAGCGCTACGCTGCCCCTGACCTCGGCCCTCACGGTTTCGTTCACCCTGTCTGGAACGGCAACCAACGGAACGGACTATACGAGCGTGCCGCTGAGCGCGACGTTCCCTGCGGGTGCAGCCACGGTCGATGTCGTGGTGGCCGCTGTGGCCGATGCGTTGGCTGAAGGCTCGGAAACCGTGATCCTGACGCTGACCTCGGTGGCGCCCTATGTGCTTGGTTCACCGACTACCGGGACGGTCACCATCGCTGACGCGGTGCCCGTCGTGTCAGTTACAGCGTTTGACGCCGCGGCGTCCGAGACCGGGCCCGATCTTGGCACGTTCCGGTTCGCGCGCACCGGCAGCCTGACCTCGTCGCTCACCGTGACCTACACGGTGACGGGGACGGCCGTGAACGGCACCGACTACCAGGCCATTCCCGTCGCGGTCACCTTCCTGGCGGGACAGGCGACGGCGGATGTGTTCGTGATTCCGACGGCTGATGGTGTGGCCGAAGGCGCCGAGACGGTGATCGTGACAGTGACCGACGGCGCGACCTACGACCTGGGCTTGCCGGCGACGGCCACTGCGACGGTGAACATCGCGGGCTGATTGCGAACGATGCACGGTCCGCCTCGGGCGGACCGTGTCATCCGGCTCGATCCCGCGGCTACTCTCGCCTGGTGGTCGTGCGCGTCAGGTCGGCGTGGGCGATGCCGGTGAGCGTGCCCTGGCCGGTGAGCAGCGTCTTGCGATCCGTGCCATCGAGCTTCAGGCTGTAAACGCTTCCCCGCAAATCGGTCAGGAACATCCGCCCGCCCTCGAGGTCGAGGGCAATCCCAATCGTTTCATTGAAGCCGCCGGCGAGAATGGCGCGCTCGCGCGGGCTGTCGAGCGAGGCGCGGTTGACCGTGTTGCCCTCGGGCGGGTTGCCGCGATCGGTCCAATAGAGGTGCCGCTTCGCGAGGTCGAGTTCGAGATCGATCGGCTCCGGCAGCCGGTCGAACAGCACTTCGATGTCAGTGCGGTTGAGCGCCGTTTGCCCGCGCGGGACATTCAGGTTGGCGCGGCGAATGGTGCCGGCGTTGGCGTTGTCGCCGCCCTTCTGCGTCCAGTAGATCTTGCCGCCGGCGACGTCAACCGCGATCCCGACACACCAGTTGCGTTGATCCTTGCGGGCGTCGTCGCCACGGCCGGTTTCAACCAGCGTCTCGAGGCCCGAGCCATCGAGGTTGGCGCGCATCACGCGCAGGCCCTCGCGGTCGGACCAATAGAGCTTGCCGTTTTTCTTGTCGAGTACGAGCTGCTTGCCCGTCCATGTCCCGCCGGTCTTGACGATGGTGGTGACGTTCGACCCATCCAGGCTCGACCGCTCAATCGAGCCATCGTCGGCGGCGTAGTCGCCCATGTTGGTCCAGTAGATGTGGCCGGCCTCGACGTCGATGGCAATGCCGTCGGGTTGGCCCTTGAGCCCGTCGACCAGGACCTGGCGGTCGGCGCCGTCCGGTGTGGCCGAGACGATCTTGCCGCGCAGGTCGAGGAAGAAGATGCGCGCGTTGGGGTTGCCGGCGACAGCTCCGGACCATCCAAGGAGTAACACCAAGACGATCGCGGCCTGTCGTGCCATGGCAGTCTCCTTACGCTTTCTTCATTGCCCGTTCTTGGGCCGCGGTCCGCAGCATGCCGATCGCGGTGTAGATCACGACCACCACCACGCCCCAGCGGACGTAGTCGAGCGGCAGCGACTTGACGATGAACGCGGCAATCAGCACGGCCAACGGGCCGCCCAGCATCAGGCCGATGGCGGCGCGCAGGTCGTAGCTCTGCTTGCGGATGAACTGCATGCTGCCCACCGGCATCAGGAACGCGCAGGCACCCATCATGATCGGGAAAGCCGCGGTGGGGTTCATGCCGAGCAGGCTGATCATGATCAGGCACGGCGCGTAGTAGCCGATGCCGAGCATCATCAGCGCGCCGAGGAACGCCGAGATGACGACCGCCAGGCCGAGCTTGAGGCCCGAGACGCCCAGTGCGACACCGGGCGCCGGCCCGATGCCCATGAGCGAGAACAACATCAGGGCCGCCGCGCCAATCAGCGCGAACCCCATGCCGATTTGCACCTGCCGGCGGGGCAGGCTGGCGACGATGCCCGCGCCCAGCCAGGCGCCGGCGGCGGCTGCGGCGATGATCGCGACCAGGGTCACGAACTCGACTTCGACGATGGTGATGTAGATGACCGCCTGGACCGTGGTCGGCAACACGTAGCCGACGTTCAGCGTGCCGGGAATCTTCTCGTCCCGCACCACGTTCCAGAAGCGGAACATCGAGGTGGTGGTGGCATACGAGCCGATGCCGAGCGTGTCGAAAAAGTTCGCGATGAAGGAGATGCCGAGCGTGCGCGGCTCAGGCGACAGCGGCGTCGCGGCGCCCGCGCGCTGGCGCTGGACGTTCGTATACCAGAACACAAGGTACATGACCCCAATCAGGATCATGCCCGCAAGCAGGATGGTCTTAGGTTCCATTGCGAGGGATTCTATCCGACGAACTTGTAGCCCGAGCCGTGAATCGTCAGGATGTGCTCGGGGGCGTGGGGCGACCGCTCGATCTTCTGCCGCAGCTTGGCGACGAAATTATCGATCGTGCGGGTGGTCGGAAACTCCTCGTAGCCCCAGACCTCGTTGAGGATCTGCTCGCGGGTCACCACCTGGCCGGTGTGCTGGACGAAGTAGCGCAGCAGGTCGAACTCGCGGGCCGTGAACTCGATGCGCACCTTGCCGCGGCGGGCCTGGTGCAGCTTGAAGTCGATCTCGATGTCGCCGATCCGCATGATGTCGGCGGTCGGCTTGGGCGCGCCGGTGCCGGTGCGCCGCAGCACGGCGCGTACGCGCGCCAGCAGCTCGGTGATCGAGAACGGCTTGGTGACGTAATCGTCGGCGCCGAGCTCCAGCCCCAGCACCTTGTCGGTCTCGGCCGAGCGGGCGGTGAGCATGACGATCGGCGTCGAGATCGATCGCGCGCGCAGGTCGCGGCAGACGTCGAAGCCGTTCTTCTTCGGCAGCATGACGTCGAGAATGACCAGGTCGGGCGAGAAGGCGCCGGCCTTCTGCAGCCCCTCGTCACCGTCCACCGCGGTCTCCACCTCGTAGCCTTCGAGCTCGAGGTTGTCGCGCAGGCCGAGCCGCATTTGCGGCTCGTCTTCAATCACCAGAATTCGTTTCATCGTCAAGACTCACCTAATTGAGCGTATCAGGAGACACGATTCGGTTGACGCAGATCTGTCTACGAGGGGTGCTGGGCCGTTCCGACGGAACGGCCCCCGACATCGTTGGCGACATGACCCATGAAGGTGGGTTCGAAAGCATTTTCGCCTGGAATGGGGAAGTGCAGGGTGAAGGTGCTGCCCTGCTGCGGCTCGCTGGTGACCCGGACGAAGCCGCCGTGGCCGCGCATGGTGTGGTCGACGATCGCGAGCCCGAGGCCGGTGCCCTGCGGGCCGCCGCCCAGCTCGCGCTGCACCCGGTAGAACTTGCGGAAGATGCGCGCCTGCTCGCGCCGCGAGATGCCAATGCCGTGGTCGGTCACGCTGACCTCGACATGGCCGCCGCGCTGGTGCGCGCGAACGTCGATCTGGTGCGAGTCACCGGAATACTTGATCGCGTTGGCCAGCAGGTTCTCGATCGCCTGCTCGGTGGCGCCCTCGTCGGCCAGCACGTGCGGCAGGCCCGGCGCGATCTCGGCCGTGACGACGAAGTTGCCCTGGGCAAACTGGGTTTCCATGCGCGCCAGCACCCGCGTGACCACCTCGCCGAGGTCGGCCGGCTCCATGCGGTACGGCCTCAGTCCGGCTTCCATCCGCGAGAAGTCGAGGATGTTCTCGATCAGCCGGGTCAGTTTCTTGGCCTCGCCGTTGATGATGCGGTAGTACTCCTGCGCGCGTTCCGGCGTGCGGACGCGGCCGAGTTCGAGCGTCTCGGCAAATAACTGGATCAGGGCGAGCGGCGTCTTGAGATCGTGCGACACCGACGCGACGAAGTTCGATTTCAGCTCGGCGACCCGGACTTCGCGCGCGGCGGCGCCGGCCACCAGGAAGACGCCGAGCGCCATCGCCACCGCCAGTACCAGCATCAGTGCCCTCTGCGGCCGCGTGCTGGCGCTGACGATCTCGGGAATCGAGAGCGGTCCATACCCGGTGCGCAGGCCCCAGATTTCGCGCTGCTGCTCATACGGCGCCGCGAACGCCACCAGTTCCTTGTCGAAGAAGATGACCGCGAAATTGCGCTCGTCCACCGGCATGTCGTCCGAGCGCGACGGGTCAGAGTCGAAAATGCGCGTGCCGTCTTCGGCCAGCACCGCCGCCTTGAGCGACGGAAAGCCGACCGGCTGCTGCACGTTGGCGAGGCGATCGCGGAGCACCGCCGGAATGAACTCGGTGCGCAAACGCTCGGCGTCGACGGCAAACCCCACGACGCTGGTCATGCGCTCGCGGGCGAACGATTCGAATCGCATCTGGGCCTGGACGTAATATCGGCGCCCGTTGATTTCCTCGGTGAAGGCGACAATCGCCATGCGCGTCTTCACCAGTTGGTGGAGCCGCGGCAGAAGCTTGTCGCCAAAGACCCGGTCGACCCGGAAGCGGCTTTCCACGTCTCCCGCCGACTGGGCCACCGAGGCGTGGTCGTAGGTGAGCCACTGGTTCGCATGCGGACCGCGCTCGGTCCACACGAAGAACGAGGTGACATACGGGCTCTCGATGAGCGCGTTGCGCATGACGGGATCGATGAACGGCAGGTCGAGCGGTTCGACGCGCGCCTGTGGCACGCGCAGGAGCACGTTGAAGTACGGGCGGTTGAGGTAGGCCTCGACGGTTTCGATCAGGGAATCGGCGGTGTCGCTGCTCAACTGCCGCAGGACGACCGCCGACGTCTTCTCGATGTCGTTGAGCGAGCGGAACTGGAAGTAGAACAGCACGCCCATGGGGATGGCGACGACGATCGCCAGGCCGGCCGCCAGGCGCATTCCGCGGTCGTGCAGCAACTGCCACGCCGGACGAGGACCGGTTCCGTCGTTCATATCGTCAACCCTTCAGCTCGGCGGTGACCCACTCATGCACGGGCTGCCATCCCGTCAATCCCGGTTGCTGTGTCACCAGCGCCCACAGGATCGCGCTCGTGTCGGCCAGCAGTTGTTGCCGGTATTCCCGCGGCAAGCCCTCGGTGGCGCGCCGCAACTCTCGCAACGCGCCTTCTGCGTCGCCGGTGGCCACCTGGCACAACGCGAGGCGGGACGTTTGCACCGGGTTCTTCTCCGGGTCGCGGGCCTGGCCCTCAGCATAGGCCGAGAGCGCGGCCTGGAACCGACCCTGCAAAAACAGTGTATGCCCCAAATTGTAATGGCCAAAGGCCAGGGTGGGGGTGAGGTCGATGACCTGCCGGAAGGCCGCCTCGGCTTCCGGCAAACGGCCGAGCTCGCGCCGCACGACGCCGACGTTATTCAGGGCCGGCGGGCTGAGGGGATCGAGCGCCAGGGCCTGCTCGAAGGCCGCCAGCGCCTCGGATGGACGATCCAGCTCGCCCAGGGTGGCGCCAAGGTTCGACCAGGCCGGCCCGAACCCGGGCAGCAGGCCGGCGGCCGCCTGGAATGCCGCCGCGGCCTGCGCCATGTCGTCGCGCCGCAGCCATAGCTTGCCGTGCTCGTAATGGGCGGCCGCCCAGCGAGGCGCCAGGCCAACGGCCTCTTCCAAGTCGCGCGCCGCGGCCTCGAGGTCGTTCACCTCCATGCAGACGCTCGCCGTCGCGACCAGGGCGGCTGGCGTGCGCCCGGCGCCGAGGGACTGGACGCACAGCGCGAGTCGCTCGGCGGCATCGGTCACCCGGAACGCGCGGGGTAAGTGCCCCGAGTTCATCATGTGCAGCGGCGCCGGGGTGCTGACGAGCAGCAGCCACGCCTCACCGTGGGCGGCGAGGGCGGCCGACCATTCGGCCTCGAGGTAGGCGCGCTGCGTCGTGACGAGCTGCGTGCCACCTGACTGATGATTGACGAACGCTTCCTCGAACGCATCGGCGCGGACCACGACGGGGCCGGCCGGCAGTTCCGGGACCAATGGATAGCGGAACGGCCATTCGGTCGGGGGCGGCGAGGCGATGATGCCCCCCGAGTGTTCGTCCTGCCACGACTCGATCCACTCCGCAGCTGAGAGCGGGGAGTCGACGATCGCAATGGGCACGAAGTTAGTTTCCGCCCGGAGGCAGCTTGGGCGTCGTTTCGCCCTGGTGGCAGGTGTAGCAGGTGACGCGCCCCAGCACCGACTCGCCCGGCTTGGGTTTGTGGTCGGGGAAAAACTGCTTGTTGATCGTCCTGGTCATCTCGAGCATGCGCCGCGCGACGATCTTCCTGGGATTGTCGTCGCTCGCGAAATTGCCGCGGACGTGGCACGTGCCGCAGGTCACTCCCAGCGCCTGGACCATGTGGTTCATTTCTTCCTGGAATTCAGGGGCGAGCAGGCCGGTCAGGACCTTCACGGTCGGGCTGTCGACGACGGTCGGGGTCGGAGCCTGGGCGGTCAAGGCCTGTGAAAACGTGAGAAATACCGTGATAGTGCAAGGGACGGTCAAGTGGCGCATGGCGATGAAACTTAGCACGCTTGCGCATTTTTGAAAGGCCGTGCTATATTCGTCAGGTTCTCGTGAGGCTAGGACACCCTATCTAGTCTCAACCGTATCGTGACGCACCCGCGCAACGCCCCTTTCGGGGGAACGTGAACGGGGCCAGGCTTGCGAAAAGCCCGGTGAAAGCGTCCGCCGATGCCGAAAACACCATGTAGTAGGGTTTTTCCGCTCAAGGTGCCAAGCCGCCTCTCGTCTGGAGATGCAGCTTTCAGGCCTCGAGCACCACAGCCGCCGTCGCCGGCGGTCCGTGG
>ERZ1292640.630-Hain-H43-02um-R1-630-length-28671-cov-6_pt1 | contig 28671 bp, 26 predicted proteins | sample MGYA00564404_ERZ1292640 | MGnify/ENA primary metagenome ERZ1292640 (study PRJEB36523, sample SAMEA6512636) | groundwater metagenome | collected 2019-01-08 | study: AquaDiva: Metagenomics assemblies of 32 groundwater samples | reverse complement strand
ACCTCGGTCTGGAGACGAGGTCCGCGAGCTTCGGCTATCTGGCCGTCTGGGCTCCCAGCAAGGACCGCGATGCCAAGCTGGAACATGCTGCGCATCGTGCCTGCGAGGTTGCGAAGGTCATCCTGGAAGGCGTTGAGCGGATTGCCGTTCTCGCTGGCCAGGGCTGAGCTCGACTGGAAGTCGAGGGGGCGGTCGCCTGTGGGCCGCCCTCTCTGGCCTCGTTGCGGTCCGAGATCGAGGAACGTTCCGGGGACATCAGGCTGGCGCAGGCGCAGTGCGTCGAAGGCCCCCTTCGACAACCCCCTGCGTCTAGGCAGGTGCGGCCATAGCCCGCAGCACGACGACCCAGCTATACGTTCAGCGGAACCGCGGCGCGAAGGAGAAGACCGCGAAAGTGATAGAGAGCCTGGCCGCGGAGGTTGAGGGTGAGCCCGAAATCCCATGACATGACCCCACCCGCCGTGTTTCTTCGCATGGGCTCATATGTCGTACGATACGAGGATGGACGACCCAAGTCGCCACACGCGGCAGAGCTTCCTTGAGAAGGCCGTGGTCTTCCTCGTGCTCGCGACTATCGTCGTTGGCCTCCTCTACATATTGTGGCAGTTGGTCAGATTGGGCATTGGGTAACCGGGGAGCGTTCGTCCTGTGCCGGGCCGCGTGCCTCAAGCGATTGGTCCAGCGAATCGGAATGTCGTGGTTCAACCTCCAGATCCTGAGAAAGATGGCGGCGACTGAGATAGAGGCACGCTCCGGGGACATCAGGCTCGCGCAGGCCCAATGCGTCGAAGGCTCCCTTCGATGGCACTTGCTCCTGCAAGTGCGGCCACAGCCCGCATTTCGACGACGGAGCTGTATGTCGACCGGCGCCGCAAGGCGAAGGAGAAAGCAGCGAAGGTCATCGAAAGCCTAGCCGCTGAGGTGGAGGACGACCCTACCGCGACATGACGCGGTATCATCGAAATGTTCCATGAAATCCGTCATCGAGAACGACCAGTACAACATCGGCCATATCTGCAGCCGCCAGCAGGTTGAGCGGGGGCTGGGGGGCGAGACTGCCTTCCGGTGGATCTCGGCGAAGCATGAGCGCGCCGAATACAGCTTCGCGGATCTTGACCGGGAATCCAGCAAGTTCGCCAATGTCCTGAAAGGCCTCGGGTTCGCCCCCGGCGAGATCCTGTTCACCTTCCTCCCCAAGACCCCGGAGCAGTTCTTTGTCTTCCTGGGGACCCTCAAGCTCCAAGTCATCTGCGGCACGCTCTTCTCCAACTTCGGCGATGACGCCCTCCTGGACCGGCTAGGGGATGCCCGGGCCAAGGGGGTTGTCACCCGCAAGAGCCTGCTGAAGAAGCTGCTTCGGGTCCGCGACCGCCTCCCCGCTCTCAGATACGTCATCGTCATCGACATCGACGAGCACCAGTCAGCGGATATCCTGAGCTACGCCAAGCTGATGGGGCAGGCGTCTTCCGACTTCGTGGCTCTCCTGACCCCTCCCGACACCCCCTCGGTCCTGCACTACACGTCGGGGTCCACGGGCAAGCCCAAGGGGGTCCTGCATGCCCACCGGGCCGTCCTGCATCTGACTCAAACCAGCCGGGAGGTGTTCAACCTTCTTGACTCCGACCTCTTTTGGTGCACGGCCGATCAGGGCTGGGTCACCGGCACCTCCTACGGCATCATCGGGCCCTGGAGTCTGGGAGTTACCCAGCTCCACTACGGGGGCGCGTATGACGCCAGGGTCTGGTTCGACCTCATCCAGAACGAGGGCGTCACCGTCTGGTACTCGGCCCCGACCGCCCTCCGCATGCTCATGCGGGAGCCCGCGGAGCTCTTCAGGGGATACGACCTCAAGGCCCTCCGGCATATCTTCAGCGTGGGGGAGCCGCTCAACCCCGAGGTCATCACCTGGGGCCGGTCCGTCCTCCGCCACGACATCTACGACACCTGGTTCCAGACCGAGACCGGCGGCATCATGATCGCCAACCGCCCGGGCCTCGCTATTCGCCCCGGCTCCATGGGCACCCCGGTCGCAGGTGCCGAGCCGGCGATCCTGGCCGACGACGGCACCCCCCTTGGCCCCGACCAGCAGGGGAGCCTCTGCCTCAAGCGGGGTTGGCCCGCCATGTTCAGCACGTTCCTGAACAACCCCTCCGCCTACGCCAGCAAGTTCCGCGGCGACTGGTACGCGACCGGCGACACCGCCATCCGGGACGCCGACGGCTACTACTGGTTCAAGGGCCGCAGTGACGACGTCATCAACACCTCCGGCCACCTGATCAGCCCCTTCGAGGTCGAAAGCGCCCTCCTCGAGGTGGAAGAGGTGGCCGAATCCGGCGTCATCGGCGCTCCCGACGAGCTCCTGTACGAGAAGATCGTCGCCTTCGTCTGCCTCCACAAGCAGTTCACCTGGTCCCGGGAGCTCGAGGTCAAGATCCGCGTCCACGTCGGCAACCGCGCCTCCTCCCTCGCCACCCCGCAGGAAATCATCGTTGTCTCCTCTATCCCCAAGAACAAGTCCGGCAAGATCATGCGCCGCGTCCTGAAGGCTCGGTACCTCGGGCAGGACGCCGGCGATCTCTCTACAATGGAGGAATAGTTATGGACGTAAAGGAGCAGCTCAACCTCATCTTCCGCGAGGTCTTCGACGACGACGCCATCGCCATCACGCCCCAGATGACCGCCAACGACGTCGAAGGCTGGGATTCCCTTTCTCATATCACCCTCATCGTCGCAATTGAGATCAAGTTCAAGATTGAGTTCAACCGGAAGGAACTCAGAGGCTTCAAGAACGTCGGTGACTTGCTGAACGCTATCAGCGCGAAGATCAAGACCTGAGTCTGGACGCTCATGACCTTCAACTCCCTCGAGTTCTTCCTGTTCATGCCGGTCGTCTACCTGGCCTACTACTTCTCCCCTGACCGTTTCCGCTGGATGCTGCTGCTGGCTGCCAGCTTCATCTTCTACGCCGCCCTCAAAGTGCCTTATCTGCTTGGGGTTCTCCTGCTGGTCGCGACTGCGACCTACGCCTTCGGCCTCTGGCTGGATCGGGCCCCCACTCCTCAAGCCAAGTACCGCCTCCTCTGGGCCGGCGTCGTCACCAACATCTTGATCCTGGGTGTCTTGAAGTACATCCCGTTTCACGCCTTCGTGGCCATCGGCGTCTCCTTCTATGTCTTCCAGGCGATCTCATACCTGATCGATGTCCATGATGAGATCGAGAAGCCGGAGCCCCATTTCGGCTACTTCCTGCTCTACTTGGCTTTCTTCCCAAAGCTATTGCAGGGCCCGATCGAGCGTGCTGGCCATCTGATTCCGCAGTTGAAGGTCTTGAGGCCTGGTGACCTCCAGGCATTCAGATCCGGCATGTGGATGATTGTCGGCGGGCTTTTCAAGAAGGTCGTGATCGCGGAACGTCTGGCTCTTCTCGTCGATCCAGTCTACTCCAACGTCCAGGATTACGCGGGGATCAGTCTTCTTCTGGCAACGTATGTGTACGCCTTTCAGATCTACTACGACTTTTCGGGCTATACGGACATCGCACTGGGAACTGCTCGGCTGTTCGGCGTTGACCTCACCGAGAACTTCCACTCGCCGTATTCTGCAACGTCGGTCGCGGACTTCTGGAGGCGATGGCACATCTCCTTCTCTCGATGGATACTTGACTACATATTCAAGCCACTTCAGATGCGGTGGCGCGACTGGCAGAGTTGGGGGACTGCCTCGGCGCTCGTTGTGACCTTTCTCGCGTGCGGATTATGGCATGGTTCGAGTTGGGGCTTTCTGATCTGGGGCGGTTTGCACGGCATCTACATGGCGAGCTCGGTGTTCTACAATCCCTACCAGAAAAGACTGGATGGAGTGCTTGGTCTCAAAGGCTCACCGTACCTCAGGCTTTGGCGGATTCTGGTCACGTTCAACCTCGTGTGCCTGGCGTGGATCTTCTTCAGGGCGAGCAACCTGAAGGATGCGGTCTTCGTGGCAACGCATCTCTTCGGAGGGATTGGGGATATGTCTCGGCTGATCGATCTCTGGGGTTTCCGGGAGCCTTTCGTCGCCCTGATCTCGATGGGGCTGTTGGCTCTGCTCTCTTTCCTCTCGAAGCGACAGCACCTCGCGGAGGCGTTCTTCGATAGGCCGTTCTGGGCTCGATGCCTCGTGTATTACGGTGTCATCATGTACTTGCTCGTCTTGGGCTCGTTCTCCTCCCGGGCGTTCGTCTACGTGAGGTTTTGAGAAGATGGGGAGCGAAGTTTCACTGGGCTATCTACTCCGCTTGCCTCTGAAGCTAGCAGCGCTACTCGTGCTGCTGGAGGCGTCATTCCGCTGGATCATCCCGGCCGCATACACTCCCTACCTTTGCTTTGACGAGAAGGAGAGCATCCTTAGATACGATCCCAGCAAACTTCGAGTTGGACTCTACACGCACGGCGGCTTGGCAGAGATCCGGGCTCGATGGCACATAAACAGCATGGGGTGGGTGAATGCCCGCGAATATGCCATCAGCAATGGTAGACCCGCGAAGCCCGTGATCGCTGTCATTGGAGATTCATATGTCGAGGCCTTTCAGGTCGACTCCGATCATGACTTTGCGTCTGTCTTGCGGACGGAACTCGGCGCTACATATGAGGTCTACACATTTGGAATGTCGGGTGCCGAGCTCAGTCAGTATCTGCAGATGTCTCGTTATGTTCGAAAAGCCTTTCATCCGCAAGTTCTGATCTTCGTACTTGTTGACGGCGACGTTCTGGGTTCTCGTCTGGCTACCGGAAACAAGCCGGGATGTGTCTACTTTTCGCATAGCACCTCCGGTATGGTTGAGACTCTCATTCCCTATGCTGGCTCAACTGCCAAGTCCCTCTACAGGAAGATGGCCCTCCTTCGCTACATCAGGCTTAACAGGGGACTGTGGGTGCCCGGCGTCTCTCCTTCTGGGGATCGTTCACTTGATGCGGGAAAAGATGCACACGAGATCATTGACTACGCTTTTGCCTGTATCAGACGGGAGAATCCAGGTTGCACAGTGTTGATGGTCGTTGATGCACCGAGGAGAGATATCTACCGAGGGAAGATACCGAAGAGCAACATTGAGTATCGAGCGCTGGTCAAGAGCGTGTCGCTGCAAAATGGATTCCATATGGTCGACCTCTCGGATGCGATGGCGAGCCTCTACTATGCTAACCATGTGAAGTTTGACTTTGACGGAAACTACCACTGGAACGAACACGGCCATCAGGTTATTGCGGAACAGATCTTGGAGGAGTGGCCTCGATCTCGTCTTCGCGCACGCATCCCGCGGTCGGTGGCGGCCCCGGAAGCGCGTTGAGCATCCGCGCCACGCGCGGGCACGCCCACAGATCCGTCTCGAACCCGGCCGCGCGCCGGCCAGTTTTCGCCGCCGGAGCCGCTCCCGCAGAGTCGGCGTCAGCCGGGACGGGCGCCCCGACGCCGACTGTCCGGCCACGCCCCGCGCCCTCAAGCGACGATAGGCGGCGCGCCACCGCCGTACGGAGCGCCGATCCACGCGCAACTGCCGGGCCATCTGGTGTGGCCAGAGGCCGCGGGTGATTTACGCCATGGCGGTCAGCCGCCACCGTTCCAGCTCCTGAGGGCTTCCAGGGGGTCGTATGCCCTAAGCGTAGAGGGCATTAGTTAGGCAGGGGTCATCAGTGCTCTCCACCCCCTGTCTAGCATGGCCGATATTCGTTTTCAGGATGGGCCGGTTCTCGCATCCTGGTGCAGTAGTACTGGGCGTGGCTATCGCAAGCGGCGTCAGAGGTGAGCTGTAGCGAGTGAACGCATAGGCCGCCGCTGGTCTAGAATGGAACAATGATCATTGACCCCTCTCGCCGCGCCATGCGGTATTTCTGCTTGATCTACTCCGAGCGTATGCTTGGATGGTGGAGCGGGAGCGTGCCCAATTGCCTGTAAGTCCGTCCGGCTCCACGCGTTCTCGTCAGATGAAGGGCGCGCAGAATGAGCGAATCATGGTTGGCGCCTTGACGGCACTCGGTGCCGGAATCGGAGGATACGTCCTTGGGAGGCTGGAGCGGATTCGTTTCTATGGTCGGAAGCTCTATGCTGGCAGGACCGGGAGGAACATATCCTCTCTGTACGTGCTGCAATCTAGCGGGTATCTCCTGTCGCTGATTCTCGTTCCATACCTGGTTCGCGTATTGGGGGCGGCGGGGTACGGAGTCATCGCCTTCTGCCAAGGCTTGATGGCGTATGCCGCGGTCCTGGTGTCATACGGCTTCGATTGGTCCGGAACTAGGGAGGTCGCAGCAAGGCGTGACGATCCAGAACATGTCTCGAAGGTTGTTTCGAGTATCGTTGCGTGCAAACTCATTCTTGCTGTGATCTCAGGGACTGTGCTCTTTGGGGTAGTTGTCATCGTGCCGTCTCTGCATGCCCAATGGCGTCTCTTCGGCATTCTGTACGTCGGTGTGGCTGCCGGAGCGTTGTTTCCTTCCTATCTGTTCCAGGGATTGGAGCGAATTGCATGGATGGCGGCGATCTCGCTATGTTCTAGAGTACTCATGGTTGCTGGCATCTTTCTGCTTGTTACCCGGCCCGAGCATTTCGTCCGCTATGCAGCGTTCATCACAGCCCAGTCTGTGACTCTGGCGATTATTGGACTTGTGGTTGCAGTCGTGAGGCTTCAATTCCGGCCCAACATGCCATCGATCGAGGATGTCCGCATGCGTTTCCGCGAGGGCTGGGTCCTCTTCCTATCTTCGGCAGCGACATCGCTGATCACTGCTGGCAACAGCTTCCTGCTCGGCCTATTTGCGGACTTCTCGGCCGTTGGTGTTTACGCTGCCGCAGAGCGTATCATGCAGGTCGCTTCGGGCTTCCTCGGGCCAATCGGTCAGACCTTTTATCCCCGGTCAAGCTATCTTGCCAAGACTTCTCGCTCTTTGTTGCAGGCGAATGCCATTAGGCTTTTCAAGATCATGGCGCTGATTGGGGGTGGGTTTGCAGTTGTGCTCCTTGTTTCCGCCGGCCCGGTTGTTGACGTAGTGCTTGGCTCGGGATTTGCCCGATCTGCCCCAGTTCTTCGTATTCTGGCGTGCTTCGTATTGGTAAACGCGATAACGAATGTTCTTGGAGTTCAGCTGCTGCTTCCTCTTGGATACGACAGGATTTTCCTGCTGATTCTTGCGGTTTCGGGCGTGGCAAACCTTGTGCTTGCGGCAGTTCTTATCCCTCGCTTTCAGGAGAAGGGCATGGCGGCTGCAGTCATGGCAAGTGGCGCCTTGGTCTTGGCGTTACAGGGCGGAGTGGTCCTTCGTCGCAATCTCCTTGGTTTGGCCAGGGCGTCCTAGATGCGCGATTGGATCCGCGCCAACCCGTTCCTGGCTCCCTTCCTGCGATGGCGTCGAGTGTTCCTGGCCGCGCGGCGCCTCCAGTCCTTTGGGATTCCCATCTTGCCCTTCTTGTGGCACGCGTTTCGCTTGAGGGAGGACTGGTTGTTCTGGCGGAGATTGGTGGCGCGACTTGAGGGTACACGGAAGGTCAGCCGGGAAGAACGACTTGGAGGCTGGGTGGATTTCACAGTGGGTAGTCTGATCTATGCCGTGGTTAGGACGAAAAAGCCAACGACTGTGGTGGAAACGGGGGTTGGAGGAGGTCTGACTTCCTTCTTGATCCTCAAGGCACTTGAGGAGAATCAACTCGGCCATCTCTACAGCGTGGATCTACCGGGCCGTGACGCCGAAATCTACCCCGAGATGGGGCGTCGTTTTGACATCCAGGTGCCGGCGCAAATGGAGACGGGTTGGATTGTGCCAGATAGATTGCGTCAGCGATGGACACTGCTGCTGGGAGACTCGCTTCAGGTCCTGCCGGGAATCCTGGCAAAGGTGAAGTCTGTCGACATCTTCCTTCATGACAGCCTCCACACGGACGAGCATATCCGCAAGGAGCTCTCCATGGTGTTGCCGCAGATGCGTTCGGGAGGTGTTCTGCTGGCGGATGACGTGAACGAAGGATGGAGTCTCGAATTCCCTAGGTACTGCTCTGAGAAGGCGCTTCCGAATGCTGTCGTCTGTGGGCGGCTTGGCGTGGCGGTCAATTGGAGCACGATCAAACCATGAATGATACCGTCGTTCTCGGGGGAGGTGTCTCCGGCCTTGCTGCGGGGATCTCTTCTGGCGCTGTGGTCTTTGAGGCTTCCGAGGCTCCCGGTGGGATCTGTTCCTCTTACTACCTGAGGCCTGGTTCGACGGAACGGCTTACGGCCCCGCCGGAGGATGGCGAGGTGTATCGCTTTGAGATCGGTGGCGGGCATTGGATCTTTGGGCTCGATCCGCACTTGCGGAAGTTCCTGGGTGGATTCTGTGAGTTGAAGAACTACAGTCGACACTCGTCTGCATTCTTTCCTGGCACAGGTCATCTTGTTCCGTACCCCGTCCAGAACCATCTTTCGCACTTCGGCCCAGCATTTGCTGTGGAGTCGTTGGCGCAAATCGAGGCGCTCGCCTCATCAGAGGGCGGGGCTCCTACGATGAGCGAGTGGCTGGAGGCAACCTTTGGAGGAAGACTTTGCGACGCGTTCTTTCACCCGTTCCATAGACTGTACACTGCCGGTCTATGGGAGAAGATCGCCCCGCAGGACCAATACAAGACGCCTGTGGACCTGGCACGGGTTCGGGCAGGTGCCTGCGGGGATGGCGCGGCTGTAGGGTACAACGCAACGTTCGCGTATCCTGCAGATGGCCTCGATTCGATGATTGCCCGAATGGCAGAACGCTGCGACCTTCGATTGAGAAAGCGGGCCGCAAGGGTGAACACGGTACGTCGCGAAATTGAGTTCTCGGATGGGACGGGAGCAAAGTACGCACAACTCATCTCAACGCTCCCGCTCAACAAGATCGAGAAGCTTTGCGGTTTCCCTGCCCTGAGACAACCCGATCCGGGTCCGGCAGTCCTCGTCCTCAATCTCGGAGCCCGCAAGGGACCACGCGCTCCATCAGAGCAATGGCTATACATTCCTGAGAGCAGGGCAGGCTTCCATCGTGTTGGCTTCTACAGCAACGTCGACCCATCATTCCTACCGCACTCTCATCGCGCGGATGGAAGCAGAGTCAGCGTCTATGTTGAGAAGGCCTATCCGGAAGGGGATGGGCTGTCTCCTGCGGCAGCCGAGCAATGGACTGCTAGCGTGGCTGGTGAGCTTCAGGAATGGGGCTGGATTGGTGATGTGGAAGCGGCAGATCCGACTTGGATCGAAGTGGCCTACACCTGGTCATGGCCAGGCTCAACATGGAAGACTGAAGCACTTGCCCGGCTGGAGCATGCCGGCGTGTACTGTGTGGGCCGCTATGCTCGGTGGACGTTCCAGGGAATTGCCGAGTCCATTCGTGATGGCTTGGTTGCGGGCATGGGGAACAGCGATCTTTCCGTTGCGAGGCGGTCGTGAAGATAACGTATCTACTGCCGGCGGTGGGGCATACCGGAGGATTCTCCGTTCTGTACCGGTTCATGGACGAGCTGTCCCGACGTGGACATGATGTGTATGCCGTCACGCCCAGTATGAGCCTGAAGTGGTCACATGGTGATGCTGACCGCATTCATCGCACTGCGGTCTTGGGTTCGGCTGGCGCCAAGATCAGGTCCCGTCTCAAGCGCGCCATCAAGTCCATTCCGGGGCTCCATGGAGCCATGCGATTCCTCACGCGAGCGAGGCAACCTTCTGGCGGCGGCTTGGACTGCTATGCGATAACCCAGGGGCTCCTGAAACACCATGTGCCGGCAGATGTGACAGTTGCATCCTCGTGGGCCACCGCGCTTGCTGCTTACGCCACGCTCGACCGGTCAGCTGTCGCCTACCACATGCAGCACTACGAGGAGCTCTTCTACGCCGACGAGGTTCATAGGCTATCGGCTAGACAGACCTATCTCCTTCCATTGTCGCTCATCGCCAACTCTTCATGGCTCCGCGATCAGATTGCCGTCCGCTTTGGGCGAAGCTCAGAACTAGTGACTCCCGGCATTGACGTGGAGGTCTTCCATCCGAAGCGGAGTATCAAGGAGAAGTATGCGCAGATGAAACCTACGACTGTTGCCACATATTACTCGGCGCGTCTGTTCAAGGGCTGGCTGGATGGTGTGGCGGCAATGAGGATGGTCTTCGAACGCGTGGAAGCCGGAAGCATTCAGTGGGTGGTGTTCGGTGATATGCCTCCTTCATCTGCGGGAGTGCAATTCACCTCTGTCGGTAGGCTGCACGGAGGGGCATTGGCGGAACTGTATTCCGGCGCTCATATGCTGCTAATGCCGTCTTGGTATGAAAGCTTCCCTCTCCCGCCAATCGAGGCAATGGCATGCGGTTGTGTTCCCGTCGTTACACGTTGGGGGACCGAGGACTACGCCGAGGATGGCCGAAACTCCTTTGTTCTCCATCCGAGAAGCCCTGCTGCGATGGCTGAGGCTATCGTTTCTGCGATGAGGAATCCAGAGAGAACCTGCGAGATGGCCATGGCGGGTGTGGATACTTCGCTGCATCACAGTTGGAGCTTGGCCACGAACAATCTTGAGCGGTTCCTTTCCGAAATCGTGAAGCACTCTCGTGTGCCGAAGCACGCTGACCTCGCCGATCTTGCGGTCGGCAAATTCTAATGAGAGTGGCGCGACGTTGGATGCCTCAGTCGAGGAAGGAGTCCCCAATAGAGCGGTAGAGTGAGGAATTGCGGACTGGCCTCCCTGAATCGTGATGACCGTTCTGAAGGCACCGCGGCTATCTGCGTTGGGCCAATGTCAGGCAGCCGTCAGTCAGGTGGTACGAGCGATTGCAGGCCGCGCATTGCCCACTCCCGTCCTTGACCGCAAGCTTCACCCCACAAGCGCACATCCAGCCTTGGTGTTTGGCCGGGCTGCCGAACACAAGCGAGAAATCGGGGACATCCTTGGTCACGACAGATCCAGCTCCCACAAAGGCGTATTGCCCAATGGTTACGCCGCACACGATGGTGCAGTTCGCGCCGAGCGAGGCCCCGCGGCGGACCAGCGTCTTTCTTATCTCGCTCATCCTCAGGACTTCACTGCGCGGGTTCACAACATTCGTGAACACCATGGAGGGCCCGCAGAAGACGAAGTCTTCCAGCGTCACACCTTCGTAGATGCTCACGTTGTTCTGGATCTTCACTCCGTTGCCGATAATGACCTTCGGCCCGATCACGACGTTCTGCCCGATCTTGCAGTCCCGGCCGATCCGAGACCCAGGAAGGACGTGGGAAACGTGCCAGATCGTTGTGCCATCGCCAATGACGACGTCTTCGTCGATGAACGCGGATGGATGGATCTTTGTCATGCCGGCATAGTTCCTTTCTGCGTTTCGCGTTGGGCGACCATCGATTCCTCACAAGCCCGAAGGACGCGCAATACACGGATTCCCTCGGCTGCATCCGTGCGCGGCGTGCTTCTCGTCCGGACGCAGGAGACGAAATGCTCACACTCCGTGCGCAACGGCTCGCCGGATGGCAGCGCCACCGCGCGTGCCTCGGCGCGGCGCGGCACGGGCACAGGACCGGATGTGTCTACTTGGTGGTCCCAGATCCGGAGCTTGTCCTTGGGCTCTTGATCGTCGAAGACCGCCATCGCGCGATCGCCAACCACCACGAGCTTCTGCTCCTTGAATGGGTGGAGCCAGGTCACGAAGACGCGAGCCTTGACTCCGTCCGGGAAGGCGAGCAGGACGTCGACGCTATCGGCTACGCCAGGCGTTAGCCATGTCCCGGCCTGCGCCACGACCGTTTGGGGCGTCGCCTGGAGCAGGCCAAGGATAACCGAGATATCGTGGGGGGCGAATGACCAGAGCACGTTCTCCTCTCGGCGAACCTTGCCGAGGTTGAGCCTATGCGAGTAGATGTACCGAATCCGGCCCAGGTCGCCTCCGCTGACCATCTCCTTGAGCAGGATCACCGCCGGGTGGTACCAGAGAAGGTGTCCGACCATGAGAATTCGACCGGATTTCGAGGCAAGCGCGGCGAGTGCCTCGCCGTCGTCGACCGAAAGGCATAGCGGCTTCTCGACGTAGACGTCCTTTCCTGCGTCAAGTGCCATGCGTGCCAGCGTGGCGTGGGTCTCTGCAGGGGTCGCGATGGCTACCGCCCGAATGCTCGGATCTCCCAGGGTCTCCTTGAAGTTGGCATGCAGTGCCACGCCTGGGAATGCCGAACCCATCTCTATGCGGACCGCCGGGCGGTCATCGCAGATGGCGGCCAGTTCGCCGATAGCATGGAAATTCCTGACCAGATTACGTCCCCAGTAGCCTGCACCAACAACCGCCACACCTCCCGAGTTGGATTCCGTCATGCAGACACGATCTTGGGGGCTAGGGCAGGGAAGCGTTGTCGGTAGACGCCTCGGCAATCCACGACCAGCGGAACGATCCGGGCCAGTAGCTCGTAGTCGACGGCGTCATGATCAGTGACCACGAGAGCGGCGTCAAACGCCCCTAAGGTCTTCTCATCCATGCGAACGGATGGCCGGCCGGCGAGTTTCGGCGAATGCCTCGTCATCGGCACCTTGGGGACCATTGGGTCGTGGTACTCGACGTTGGCGCCCTGCTGCTCGAGAAGCGCCATGATCTCCAAGGCGGGGCTCTCTCGCGTATCAGCCACGTTCTTCTTGTAGGCGATACCCAGCAGGAGGATCCGAGATCCCTTCAGCGGCTTGCCGAGGCCATTCAGGGCTGTCTGAACCTTGCCAACGACCCAGCGAGGCATCGCCACGTTGATCTCTCCGGCCAGCTCGATGAACCGCATCGTGACCCCGAACTCCCGGGCCTTCCATGAAAGGTAGAAGGGGTCAAGAGGAATGCAGTGTCCGCCTAGCCCCGGCCCAGGGTTGAACCGCATGAATCCGAAGGGCTTCGTCGACGCCGCCTCCAGGACTTCCCACACATCAATCCCCATTCGGTCATAGGTCGTCTTGAGTTCGTTCACCAACGCGATGTTCACTGCCCGAAAGACGTTCTCGGTCAGCTTCACCGCTTCGGCTACACGGGCGGATGAAACCGGTACGACCTGGGAGAAGGCCTTTTCGTAGAGACTGACTGCGAGCCGGCCCGCGGCCTCGTCAACGCCTCCAACAACCTTTGGGATTGTCCGGGTTGAGAACGATGCATTCCCGGGGTCCTCCCGCTCCGGTGAAAACGCGAGGAAGAAGTCCCGGCCACAACGCAATTGATCATTCTCGAGGATTCCTCGCACCAACTCGTCCGTTGTGCCCGGGTAGGTTGTGGATTCGAGGACGATCAACTGACCAGGCCGAAGAGTTGCCTTCACCGCTTGCGCGGTCTGCTCAACGTAGGAAAGATCAGGGTCGCTCTGGGGAGTAAGCGGCGTGGGAACGCAGACCAGAATGGCGTCCGCCTCAGCCAGTCTGGCGAAATCACACGAGGCGGAGAAGCGAGCGCTCGCCTCTTGCAGGCGGGCGTGAGGAACATACGAGATATAGCTCTTCCCACGGGTGATCGAGTCCACCTTCACGGGGTCGGTGTCGAAGCCAAGCGTTGGGAAGCCCTGTTCGGCAAATGTCAGAGCCAAGGGGAGTCCGACGTAGCCCAGGCCGATTACCCCCACGCGTGCTTCGCGTGCATTGATCTTTTTGAGCAGGCTATCCGCGTATGAAGAATTCATTTCTGCTCATCGTAGCAGATTGGAGACGAAGGCTCCTCTAGTTGAGCACTCTTGGCACTTGGGGAGACCGCGAAACGAATCTATGCCTATTGGGCGTGGAAGAACTGCGCAATACTGTCCGCCACAAAGACCTGCTGAGCCTCGGACAGATCTGGGTGGACAGGAATCGCGAGGCTCTCTTTCGCGGCGCTTTCGGCCGCTGGGAAAGCCCCCGCCTTGTACCCGAGTCCGGAAAAGCACCCCTGGAGATGGAATGGGACCGGGTAGTAGACCTCGCACGCGACTTCCTTGCTCGCGAGATGCGCCATCAGTTCGTCACGGCGCGGCGTGCGGATGACGTATTGGTTGAAGATGTGGTAGTCCGTATGACCCGAGTCCTTCCACATTCTTCGCGGGGCAACGAGGGCGGCCGGGTTCAACAACCCGCGTTCCGCGAAGAGCGCGTCATAGCGATCGGCGTGTTTGCGCCGGGCTGCGCTCCACTCAGCAAGATGGTTGAGCTTGACGTCCAGGAAGCCAGCGTGGATGGCGTCGATGCGGAAGTTTCCCCCTACCTCATCGTGATGGTACTTCTTGGCGGCTCCGTGGGCGCGTAGCCGGCGCACGCGTGCGGCCAAGTCTGCGTCGTTTGTTACCACGGCACCCGCGTCGCCAAGCGCTCCCAGATTCTTTGAGGGAAAGAAGGAGAAGCATCCAAGAGTCCCCATCGTTCCAGCTCTCCGTCCGTCCCGGTATTGGGCTCCGAGGGCCTGCGCGGCATCTTCGATCACGGGAACGCCGTGACGCACGCTCGTTGCCAGAACGGGTTTCATATCCGCGCACTGCCCAAAGAGGTGCACAGGGAGAACGGCCTTGGTCCGAGGTGTGAAGGCCGCCTCCAGTTCCTCAGGATTGATGTTGAATGCGACCGGTTCTATGTCCACGAATACAGGGCGAGCTCCGAGGCGAGCGATGGCACCGGCGGTCGCGAAGAATGAGTAGGGAGACGTGATCACCTCGTCACCGTGGCCGATCCCAAGCGCCATGAGTGAGACGAGTAGCGCGTCGGTTCCGGATGAGACGCCGATCGCATGCTTCGCGCCGCAGTAATCCGCTATCCGGCCCTCGAACTTCTCCACCACGGGCCCGAGGATGAAGCGCCCCGTCGCCAATGCAGACTCCAGCGCTGAGACAAGCTCGCCGCGGATCGGTTCGTGGTGAGCGGTGAGATCGAGCATAGGCACGCGCATGGGTTCATTATCGGCAATTTGGGGGATTGCTGCATCGGTCCCCGGGGCGTGTGTTAGCATCATATTCTATGCGGCGATCTGTTCATCGAGAAGCCGACCGCCAGTGGGGGGCCGCGAGGATTCGGTATGGTGACTCGGTCAAGCGTGGGGTCTCCATTGGTTGCGGGGAGTCTGCGGCACATGCGTGATCCGTCGTGGCGGTCACGAAGGAAGAGGAGGCCACTTCACCGCCGGATTGCCTACTTGTGCCTTCAGGTAACACGGGAAGGGCAGGCTTCGCATGCTCATGTCAATGAGATTGTTGGCAACCTACGCAGTATCGGCTGGAAAGTGGAGATCTTTGAGCCAAGGATTCCGGATGTCTCATGGCGGGTCATCGTTGTTCTCGCCAAGCTGCTTGAGTTCGTGCGGATACAGCTCAGTCTCGTCGTGCGTTTGAGGAGGTTCCGTCTGCTGTACGTTCGCCTTCATCCTGCTGCACTTCCTGCCTGCCTGTCCGCCAGACTTCTGGGTGTGCCGGTTGTTGTCGAGGTCAACGGAACACATGCCGATGTGCTGCTGGCGTACCCGCTACTGAGACTCTTGCCCGGTGTGGTGCGTGCGAGCATGCTGGGCTCGTTGACGCTCGGCACGGCTGTTGTTACGGTGACCGATGAGCTGAGGTCATGGGTACACGAAGAAGTGGGTCCCTGTATGGCGAGGGTGATACCGAATGGGGCAAACACCTCTTTGTTTCGTCCCGTGATGACGCGGTGCAGCGACTACGTTGTCTTCTTCGGCGCGCTTGCACCATGGCAAGGCGTTGATGTGATGCTTGCGGCTACGCGTTCGCGCCAGTGGCCGAGTGGCGTCAGGCTCGTGATTCTCGGTGATGGAGATTCGAGAACGCAGGTCGAGGCTGCAGCTAGGAAGTCATCTCTCATCGACTATCGTGGACGCGTGCCCTATGGTGCGGTGGGCCGGATCGTTGCCTCCAGCCTTGCGGGGCTGAGCCCACAAACGAATGAAGGACGGTCGGGCCCCGCTGGCCTCAATCCCTTGAAGGTCTTTGAGACACTTGCCTGCGGTGTTCCGGCAATAGTGAGTGACTTTCCGGGACAGGCGGACCTCGTGCGAGACCATCGTTGCGGCTTGGTCATTCCGGGAGGTAGCGGAGATGCTTTGGCGCGAGCGGTTCGTCATCTTTGGCGGCACCCTGGAGAGCGAACTGCTATGGGTCGTCGGGGTCGGGCGGCCGTGGTTCGAGCGCATTCCTGGAGGGCTCGAGCGATGGCCACCTCTGATCTCCTGCTGGATGTGATCAGGGGAGAGGGCCAAGCGTGAGCCCACGTGCGGCGCGAACCGTGGAGTCTGGCCGACTCCTTCACAGGCATGAAGCCATCTCTCACCCGAAGGTCGGCATCGTGATTTTGCACTGGAACAACTATGCAGCTTCGCGCAGATGCCTAGACTCACTTAGCCGTCTAGCGTATCCCAATGCCTTGATCTACGTCGTCGACAATGCCTCCGAAGATGGATCTTTCGTCCGTTTGGCGAGGCGCTTTCGAGGACGGGGCATTCTGTTGATCCGTAACAAAGAGAACCTTGGATTCTCCGGCGGCTGCAACCGAGGTATCGTCCGAGCCGTGGCCGAAGGTTGCGCCTATGTGCTACTCCTGAACAACGACTGTGTTGTCCAGAACCCCAGGTTCTTGGATTCAGCGGTCCGATACGCTGAGGATCATCCGGGGTGCGGCATTGTTGGTGGGAAGATCTCCTTCTATCCAGATGGCAAGCGTATATGGGGCACCGGAGGATGGATGAACTGGATGGGACAAGAACGTTACCCGGGTTCCGGGGAGGTCGACAAAGGGCAATGCGATGTCTCCTGCGAGCGTCAGTTCGTCTCGGGAGCGCAGATGCTCATCAAGCGATCCGTGTTCGAGAGGATCGGGCTTCTTCCTGAGGAATACTTCTTTGGGAAGGAAGACTGGGAGTACTCCATTCGCGCCCGTAGGGCTGGCTTCAGCGTGTGGTACGACCATACGTTTGGAGTCCTTCATGAGGGGAGTGCCTCGCACCAACCGAGCACAGATCCAGCATTCGTGTATAACCACGTCATGCGTCGCATCCTCTTCTTCAGAAGGAACACCTCTCCGGCCTTTTACCATTGCTGGTTGGCCAGCCAGTGGATCTATATGCATGTGTTCTTCCATGTGAAGCATTTCTTCCTTCTTCGCAGATCTACCGGGGCTATGGGGAATGCGGTTCTGCACCATGCCATGCTCGCTGGTTTGCGAGATGGTCAGAGAACAAGAGCAATCAGTCGGCAGATGATCGAAGCATTCAGGACCAAATGCTCGGACGATGACTGACTCTAGACGGGCGCGGTTTTCGCCTGGCCGGAGGGGGCGCTTGCGTGGATCAGGGACCGCCTGGACAAGCATGCCCCAGTGTACATCCAGAAGATGGAGAACGTCGGGTAGCTCGTTGGGGTCTGCCCAATAGAGCAGATGAGCAATGACACACTGGCAAGGAACAAGAACCTACGGTCATTGTCGATCACCACAGGTCTTCTAGGCCTAACGAGCCAACCAGCGAATACCAATACGAAGAGACAGAGTAAGATGGGCCCGCCTTGCAGGTACCTATTCACATAGTCGCTATCGGTTGCGCTCTTGAAGAGAAAGGCTGGGGGGCCGAGCGTGCCGAGCGGATACGACATCGAGAAGGCAAGAGCTTCCCTCCAAACCAGAGTTCTTACGAAGAAGCTCTCATCCTCCCTGGCGCCTGCCGTGATTGCTGAGACTCCCGACACGAATCGGTCCGGAACCAAATCGGCCATCCGCAATGTTAGGAACACCAAGAGAGAGACCGTCACGATCCAGACAGGCTGAGATAGCCGATTGAGATTGCCCCTTGCCTTCCCGCCTGCGAACAGCAGGCGGAAGAGCTCAACTATGAGGAGAACACCGATTCCTCCGGAAAGGCCAAAGAGGGCGCCACGCGATTGGCTCATGAGTAGTGTCATAAGGGCGATTACGAATGCCGTCACTTGGCCCGACCCGGAAAAATGACTGATGGCGTATATGCAACTGAGCATTGCGCCGCACCCAAGTGTGTTGGGGTTCAGATGAGTTCCGATGCTACGACCGTAGAAGATGCCTTCACGGAAGACCGTCTGCCATTCCTGATCCCAAGTCGCTTGCCATTCGAGGATAGCCCAGCCAGCGGTGGTATGGTTGTTGATAATCTGACCTAGCGCGGCAATGCATTCGACGAGCATGTACCCAACCCATACTATGTGCACTTTGTGCATTGCTGTTGGGCCTCTGGAGCTGAGATATCCGCCAATGGCTAGGAGGGCGAATGACTGCATTCCTTCGACGGAATTCATGAGTGTCCGATCGGGATAGTTCATTATGACAACACCGAGGAGGGGATAGGCAGTGGTCAGAGCCGCATAGGATCCCCAGCACAACCAGAAGCGACCGGCCGTCATGAAGCTGAGGTGCTTTCTGATTCGGTGGCTGAGAAGTAATGACGCGCCGACAATGACAAGAAGGACGCTCATGAGAGGGAAGACACCCCGACCTTCGGTTGCAAAGGTCAGTACCAGGCGCTCGGAAAAGGCCAAGTAGAGGAAGTAGACAAACAGGATAGCGTTCGTTGAAATTGGGCAACTCCTTCCTGGGGCCTTCGAGGACCAGAGTATCACATGGAAGCCACCGTTGAGGGGGCAGTGGCCACGCTCCCTAATGCCGGTCTCGGATTGCAGACAATCGCTGGTGTTTCCTTGGGGGGGTGCGCGTTTCGGACCCATCTGAACACGGATTTCGGACCCACCTGAACACGGTTTTCGGAGGCATCTGAACACCGATTTCGGACACCTGAACAAGGATTTCGGCCAAGCTGAACACGGCGGGGGGCTTGAGAGCCCTTCCGGGGAGGCGCGGCCGGTCTAGTCAGCACGCTGGACAAATCACGACGCGCCGAACGGTCTCCTGCCAGGAGGCCGAACGGCGATGGAGAGAATGTCCATGCGATGCACACGCGAGGTTCTGCGGCAGAAGTGGGGGCTGACCCGTACCCACCGGGACGTGGCCATGAGTTTGGGGCTCGGGATCGGAACGATCACGGCGATCCTCCAGCGCGCGGAGGCGGCGGGGCTCAGTTGGGCCGCGGTCGAGGGCATGCCGGACGACGAGCTGGACGCGCGTCTGGGCGGTCCGCGGGCCGAGGCGCAGGCCACGAAGGTCCTGCCGGACGCACGGGAGATCCACGTGGAGCTGCGGCGGCCGGGGGTGACCTTGGCCCTCCTGCACCTGGAGTACCTGGCCGCGCATCCCGCGGGCTACCAGTACACGCAGTTCTGCGAGTACTACCACCGCTGGGAGCGGCGGCAGCGTTTGACGATGCGGCAGACGTACCGGGGCGGGGAGAAGCTCTTCGTCGACTACGCGGGCCAGACGGTGTGGTACGAGCTCGCGGGGTTCCGGGTGGAGTGCCAGTTGTTCGTGGCGGTACTGGGGGCGTCGAGCTACGTGTACGCGGAGGCGACGCACAGCCAGCGGATGGAGGATTTTCTCGGGAGCCATGTGCGGGCGTTCGGGTATTTCGGGGGCGTGCCGGGGCTGGTGGTACCGGACCAGTTGAAGACGGCGGTGACGCGGGCGGACTGGTACGAGCCGGGGCTGAACCGGACGTACGGGGAGCTGGCGCGGCACTACGGCACGTGCGTGTTGCCGGCGCGGCCGGCGAAACCGCGGGACAAGGCGAAGGTGGAGGTGGGGGTGCAGGTGGCGGAGCGGTGGATCTTGGCACGGCTGCGGCACGAGACGTTCTTCTCGCTGGCCGCGCTGAATGCGCGGATCCGGGAGCTGCTGGCCGAGCTGAACGGGCGGGAGATGAAGGCGCTGGGCATGAGCCGGCGGCAGCTCTTTGAGCGGCTGGACAAGCCGTTTCTGAAGGCGATGCCGGCGACGGCATTCGAGTACGCGGAGTGGAAGCAGGCGAAGGTGTCGATCGACTACCACGTGGACGTGGGCCGTCACTACTACTCGGTGCCGTTCTCGCTGGTGGGCGAGGTGGTGGACGTGCGGATGACGGCGAGCACGGTGGAGCTGTTTCTGCGGTCCCAGCGCGTCGCCGTGCACCGGCGGAGCTCGCAGGCGGGGCGGCACACGACGGTGCCGGAGCACATGCCGGCGGCGCACCGGGCGCACGCGGAGTGGAGTCCCTCACGGCTGGTGAACTGGGCGGGGACGGTGGGGCCGCGGACGCGGGCGCTGGCGGAGGCGATTCTGGCGGCGCATCCGCATCCGGAGCAGGGGTACCGGTCGTGTCTGGGGATCATGCGGCTGGAGAAGCGGTACGGGGCGGCGCGGGTGGAAGCGGCGTGCGCACGGGCGCTACAGGGCGGGGCGCGATCGTACACGTCCGTGGACGAGATCCTGAAGCGGGGTCTGGACCGGGTGCCGCTGGTGTCGGAGGCGGCGGCGGAGAGCGGGCGGGTGCCGCACGCGCACGTGCGCGGTCCCGCCTACTACGATTCGTGAACGACGAGGGAGGGCAAGACGATGCTGAGTGAACCGACGTTTGACCGTCTGCGGGCGCTGCAGTGGGACGCGTTCGCGGCGGCGTGGCGCGAGCAGGAGCAACAACCGGAGGTCATGGAGATGCCGTTCGAGGAACGGTTGGGGTTGCTGGTGGAGGCCGAGTGGATGGCGCGGGAGAACCGTCGGCTGACGCGGCGGCTGCAGGAGGCGAAGTTCAAGCTTCCGCACGCGTGCATTGAGGGGATCGAGTACGCGCCGGGGCGGGGGCTGGAGAAGAGCGTGATCCGGTCGCTGGCGACGTGCGGGTGGGTGCGTGAGCACCAGAACGTGGTGATCACGGGGGCCACGGGGACGGGGAAGACGTACGTGGCGTGCGCGCTGGGAAACCAGGCGTGCCGAAAGGGCTTCCGCGCCATGTATCGGCGGACGTCGCGGCTGACGGACGAGCTGACGCTGGCGAGGGCGGACGGGACGTTGGGGCGCGTGCTCGAGCGGTTCGCGCGGATCGATGTCCTGCTCCTCGATGACTGGTGCCATGCGCCCCTGCGGGACGCGGAGCGGCGGGATCTGCTCGAGATCCTGGACGATCGGTACGGGACGCGGTCGACGATCCTGACGAGCCAGGTCCCGGTGGGCCAGTGGCACGAGACGCTGGGGGATCCCACGCACGCGGACGCGATCTGCGACCGGGTCCTGCACAACGCGCACAAGCTCGTGCTGAAGGGGCCGTCACGCCGGAAGGACTCCGCTCCCCCTTCGGGAGACGTTGCCTTGCCGGGTACGGATCAGGCAGAATGACCGGAAGTCTGGCGTCGCTGACGCTCCGTTCAGACCGGACGAGCCGGCTGTTCAGGTGAGACCGAGATGCCTGTTCAGGTCAGGGCGAAACGAGTGTTCAAGTTGACCGAAATGCGCAGGGGGGGGCTGGTCTGGCCGTTCCCGTCCCCTCCGGCGCATCTTGCCTCTTTCAACTGATTGGAGGGATGCTAGATAGGAATATGCCAGCTCCGCTCAGTAGCCTTGAAGTGCACTATTCTGCATCTCTTCAGCGTGCATCGGCAAGCGCTCGGGGATCAGTATGCGTGTAGTATTCCTTGTGCCGTCCTATCCTTCTTCAGGGAATCAGGTCGGAGGTATCTTCCACAAATTTCAGGCGGAGGCGCTGAGAAGGCTTCATGTTGAACTGGAGGTCATTGCGCCATGTCCTTGGGTGCCCCCTTTCCTGTCGCGAATGACGAAGAAGATGGGCTGCTATGCAGCGTGTCCTCGACTTGAGTTAGTGAACGGGATTCCAGTTCACCGTCCGCGCTATTTCGCCACCCCTAGGCAATTGGCTTGGGGATTCCCGCATCTTGCACTCAGTTTGGCGCTTCGCGGGTGTACCGTCAACCGGCCCGATCTCATCCATGCCCACTTTGCGTACCCTGAAGGATTGGTTGCCACGCGGCTTGCCCATCGCTGGGGTGCCCCCGTTGTCCTGAGCCTGCATGGATCGGATGTCCACACTTTGCCACTGGCCAATTCCTGGTCTCGCCGCCGGTTCTGCACAGCGGTATCCTCTGTCTCCGAAGCCATCGCCGTCAGCGAATACCTCTCGGACGCAGCGCAACAACTTTGCGGCCGCCGGCCCATAGTCATTCCAAACGGCATCAACCTTGATCGTTTCGCTGCCCTGCCAACGCAACGCGAAGCCAGAATGTGCCTTGCCCTGCCCATGGATATCCCGGTTGTTCTGTTCGTCGGGTCTCTGGTAAAAGCAAAGGGCATTCTGGATCTCCTCGCCGCTCTCGGTGCTGTCCAGAGCCAGCGGTCGGTCTGCGGCGTCTTCGTCGGTGCTGGTCCGGAAGCGAATGCCATACGAAGTGCCCCGTTTGCCATCATGGCCGGTTCGGTCGCCAACGATTTGATACCGGTCTACATGGCTGCTGCGGATCTCTTGGTCTTGCCATCGCATGCCGAAGGGTTGGGAATCGTTCTAGTGGAAGCTGGTGCTGCCGGACTGCCTGTCATCGGAACACGCGTTGGAGGGATGCCGGAACTGCTTGCGGAAGACCGAGGGCTCTTGGTTTCGCCGCGCGCACCGCAAGAGCTTGAAGCCGCAATCCTGGACACCATCTTGAATCCCCTGATGGCCAAAGCACGGGCGGGAAGACTCCAGAGATACGTGGTGGAGCAGCATGACGTCAACATGTCCGCCCGACGTCTGCTCGCCATTTACCGGCAAGCTTTGGGGGAAGGGCCAGCCTTCAACTGACCACGTTTGTGCGCCGTTGCTGCTAGTGCACATAGGTGTCACCCGAACGTCAGTCCTCGGCACATGCGTCCGGCTACTGGTAGGCGCGTATCGTCTGATTCAGCATTCTCCTGAACGCTGTCGCACCCTCCAATCGGAGGGCTTGGCGGGTCAAGCGTTCCCGAAGTCGGGCGTCTCTCATGAGGCGGCACATCGACGATGCGAGGCTCGCAGGATCACTCGGAGGTACGAGCAGGCCGTTGTTCTCATTGCGCATGATCTCGGGGATCCCCCCGACGCCCGTGGCGATGATCGGCAATCCTGCTCTTGCAGCTTCCAAGATCACGTAGGGAAGCCCTTCCTTGAGTGACGGAAGCGCAAAGGCGTCAAAACCCCTAAGAAGGCTGGCTGCGTTTGGCACGAAGCCGGCGAGGCTGACGACATCTCCAAGGCGCAGCGCTGCTATGTGGCCGGCCAGATACGATCGGTCCTCACCTCCACCAATGATGATGATCCTGAACCGAAACGATTCAGGGGATGCGCGAAGCCGCGCAGCCGCGTTGATGATATGTACCAGTCCTTTGTTCGCGGTCAGCTCGCTAACGCAACCAACGACGAACCGTGCCCGGAGCGATGATCCTCCGGCAAGGCGCTGCAGGCGGCGACGAGCGTCGGCCCGATTCAGGAGATCGCCGTCAGAGGGGGGAAGCGCGTTGTGGACGGTCATGAGTTTCGATCGAGGAGCGACGCCCAAGGCAAGTGCCCTACGGCTATCGTAGCGGCTCACGGTGACGATGCGATCCAAGAACCATACGCTGATGCGGCTCGAGAGGATCATGCCCAATCGGCGCAGAGAGGATTTCGCCTCGTTGAAGGCCCAGCCGTGTGCTGTGAAGACCACACGGGGACGCCAGCCGGCCATCAGAAGGCGAGCGGTCGCTGCCGCAATTGCCCCGAGGACGCCCGCCTTGGAGCTGTTCAGGTGGATCACGTCTGGGCGCTCTGAGCGGATCAGGCGGACGAGGTTCAGGAAGCCGGAGAAATCCCGCGCGACGGAGAGATCTCGCTGGAGGCCGGGGACGAATAGTGTTCTGATTCCTGCGCGTTTCAGTCTTGCCACGAGCTCACCGTAGCCACCTGTAGCCACGCAGACTTCGAAGCTGGAGCTGGGCAGATTGGTTGCCAAGTCGAAAACGTAGCGCTGGGCCCCCCCCCAAACGGGCTTGGTCACTATGAGGAGGAGTCGCCTCCGGCCGCTCATCTATGTACGGTTCCGAACTCATGGGCGACAGTCCTGCGGAGTGCTTCATCCAACGAGACAGTCTCGGAGGCCGGGAACGGTGGAGGAAAGGCAGAGGATACCGAGGTGGTAGCACAGAACTTGAGCAGCCGGACGCGGCTGAATGGGAACCGGCTTCCGGTCAAGGCAGCGAGCAGGTCAAAGACCACTCCACCGGCCAGAGCGACCGAGTACGGGACGCGCCATGATGGGACCTCTCTTCCAAGAGCTCTGGCGATGATTGGGATCAGCTCGCACGTTTGAAGGTCCGGCTTGTCGGCGTAGTTCATGATCCGGACGCCAGGGGAGCCGGCGCCCACATAGCGCAGGAACCGCACGATGTTCCCAACATAGGACATGGACTTCTTGTTCCGGCCATCCCCGACCATGAGGAACCGACCAGCGCGGATCTGGGACATCAGGGTGTATACGTTGCCGCGATTGCCTTCGCCGAATACGACGGACGGGCGGACGATGGTGAGGGAACGGGTGGGATCGCGAGACGCCCATGCTGTCAGGGCATCTTCGGCCAGGGCTTTGGTCCTGCCATATTCATTGAATGGCTCACGAGGGGTGGATTCCGTGACCTCAGTCCCAAGGCGGTAGACCGCGACCGAACTGGTGAAGACGATCCGGGCAACACCAGCGGCTTCAGCGGCCCGGATCACGTTCTCCGTGCCATGCACGTTCACATCGGTGTACCGCGAAAGCGGGCGGACATCGTCCCGGTGTTCTGCTGCCAAGTGGAAGATCACATCCACGCCAGCGGCTGCTTGGGCCAGCTTGGGGGCGGCAAGGATATCCCCCGGGCAGAACTCAGCCCGCTCAACCCGGCTTGGCTTGAGGTCGAAGATCCGGACAGCCATGCCGGCTCCCAGTAGTTCCTCGGCCAAGCGGGTCCCTATGAACCCGCTTCCGCCTGTAATGAGCGCCTTGGATACCCCTTCCATATCTGAACCATCATAATCCCATAGGCGGGTTCGGCGAGATAGACTCAGATATGGCTCTGGAGAGACGGACAGCCGGAATCAGGAGGTTCGCAGTCCGGACTGCGGCCATAGGGCTGGCGGTTGCGGCAGTTCTCTTGGCCCAGGTCCTCTACTTCGCTGCTGTCATCAGGAGGGGGGAGGCGCGTGGGAACGAAGAGCCTGCCCTCGTGCTGGTGTTCGATGGCGATTCCACGAGGATCCCGGCGGGATTCCGGGAGGCCGAGCAGGTCGGGTGTCGGCGGGTCGTGGTTTCCAGCAAGAGGAGCCGGTCGGTTGTGGGCCGAATGCAGAAGGGTCAGAAGAGGTTTCGGGGATCCCTGACCGTGGTAGGCGGCGCGGTGACCACGGACCAGGATGCGCGGTACACGATGCCCGTGGTTCGATCCATGATGGAGGGGAGCTGTTGCCAGCGGGTCCTCTTCATCACCTCGTGGTACCACCTGCCCCGGGCGTACTTCCTGACCCGGCTCTATGCGATCGGCTCCGGCCTCACCTGGGACTACGTGGCGGCGGATCCGGTGCCGGTGGGATGGTGCAAGCGACGGGAACTGTGGGCGGAGTTTCCGAAGTTCTGGGGGAGCCTCTTCCGCGTGGCCTTGGCAGCGGTCGGGATAGAGAACTGGCCTCGGCCGTCGGGGTATCCCAAGCTGCGATAATCCGCGCGATGCAGTTCCTTTGGAGCCATGCCTAGTCGCGGGAAGCACACGGAGAACCGGGCGATCGTGGAATTGGGTAATCTAAGGTGGACATGAAGGTACTCTTTGTCAACGAGTTCTACGGCCCCGTCGGGGTTCCGAAAGGGCTCGCACCGCGCGAGCAGGGCGGAAGAAGCGCCGATCGGAGGGTGCTGCGGGCGTTCCTCAGGGAGCTGCGGTTCTACCCAGCGGCGCTGTGGCGGGTCCTGCGGATGCCTCGCCATGACGTAACCGTGTTCATGACGGAACCACCTCTGCTCTTCGTGTTGGGGCCGCTGGTGCGGTGGATCAAGAGGACGAGGTTCGTGTGCTGGTCGCAGGCCCTTTTTCCGGAGGTAGAGGTGGAGCTGGGGATGCTGGAGAGGCGGTCGCCGCTGACTGCACTCTGGCGACTCCTTGCTGGCTGGGCGCTCAGGCGGGCAGATCTGGTGATCGCGGTCGGGGAGACTATGGAGCAACGGCTGGTAGCCAAGGGGGTGTCGGCGGACCGGATCGCGGTGGTACATGGCTGGGCGGATGGAGATCTCGTCAAGCCTGTTGCGCCCGCGGAGAATCCATTCCTGAAACAGCACAGTCTACAGGGCAAGTTCGTGGTCATGTACTGCGGGAACTTCGGGCCGAGCGAGGAGTTTGGGACTCTGCTGGAGGCGGCCAAGCTCCTGAAAGATGCGGGGGACGTGGTCTTCCTCTTCGTCGGCGAAGGCATGCAGCTCGACGCGGTCAAGACGAAAGCGTCGGGGCTACGGGTATCGTTCCTGCCGTTGCATCCAGAGCACGAGTTGTCGAATTGCCTGTCGGCGGCGTCCGTGCATGTCGTGACGCTCAAGCCCGGGCTGGAGGGAATGCTCGTGCCGAAGAACCTCTACAGCGCGATGGCAGTGGCGCGGCCAGTCATCTTTGTGGGCGGAAGCCGGTCCGAGGTGGCGCTGGTGCTTGAAGAGGCCGCGTGCGGGCTCCGTGTGGAGCCCGGGGACGCGAAGGGGTTCATGGCGGCGGTCCTGAGGCTGAAGGCCACGACGGGGGAAAGGGACTCGATGGGGAAGCGGGCGTATGAGGCGTTCAGGGCGAAGTACGACCGGAAGATCGGGACCGCCAGAATTGGGCAACTCCTGGCTGACATGGTGGGGCAGTAGTACACGGCGGGAGCCTCGTTCTAGCGACGCTGTCGGCGTCCACTGACCGTAACTACGCTTTGGCGACTGTCTTCGTGCTCCCGGGGGTGTCGGAGGGCTCCGCCGTGGTCCAGGTCTGGGAGGTACGGCGTCCGTTGGTCAAGACGGTCCCTGCGACCTTGAACGCACCGCGTTGCAGGTGCTTGACGGCCGTGAAGTAGTTGATGCCGGCGGCCTCGGCCAGTTGCTTGGCCGTCAGCGGTCCCCGGGCCTTCAGCTCCTCGATCATGCGCTGAACGGTGGCGCCCGAGTGTTGGCGGGGCGTTGACGTGGTCTCGGTTTCGCCAAGTCTTGGGGCGGCGGCTTCCAGTGCATCCAGGGCCTTTTGCAGCGCCGCCGCTTCCTTCTCGGCTTCCGTGGCTTTGCGCCGGAAGGTCAGCGCCCGCTTGTTGGCTGCCAGCCAGCGGGCTTTGAGATGGGTGCGGGCACGAATGAGATCCTGGCTCACGTGGTCAGCATAGCAAGTCCAGAGACGGCCGTCAGCAGGAGGTTGATTTGCCGGATGCGATTACGGGGCGGCCATCGGTCAAATGGGGGACGAAACGAATCCGTAATCCTACCAAGATGGGAATCTAAAGACGAAAAGAAAGAATTACGAAATCAAGAAGCCCCCCCCGCCCACCGAAAGACTCATAAACACGAGCGCGCAACAACCACTCGATGGAACCCTCCCAGAGTCCGGACAACAAGAGCCCAGATCAGAGACCCGCATGGATGGCGACACTGCTTCGTCTCGTCGATACGGCACTGGCGTCGAAACCAACGACGCGAAAGTGCGCGACCGAAAGACATAAATAGTTCACCCCTCCAGATTTCTTCGGGGTGAGTATTCTTCGCGAGCAGGAAAGCCAACGAACGTGGACAAACCGGCGAACGTCCGGCCAGGGCGTATACCCTTCCGTCCATGTGTGTTGGCTTTTCGGCAAAGGAAGGAACCACGCATAGATCGCGCGTCCCAAAGAGGACCGCGAAAGGGGTGACCATATGGGAAAAGACATACATGAATATGACAAGCAGATAGAGAGCCTGATGAATCACGTCAGGAGCTCGGCCATCAGCGAGCCGAGCAAGAAACTGCTCCTCGACTTCGACCGGGCGCTGCTTCTTGTCGAAGGACTGGGCAAAGCCAGGAGGATCAAGCTCGTCGGCACGATGTTTCTGCTGGCGCGCGGGCGCTTTCACGGCGACCTCGAACACGTCTCGGAAGACGACATCAAGAACTGCGTCAGGGATCTCGAGGGAGAGAAGCTGTCCCCTTGGACGGTGGCTGGCTACAAGATCTCGCTCAAGAAGTTCTTCAAGTGGAGGGCCTACGGCGACGACGTGGGACACACCGACGACGTTCCCGAGAACGTCAGGTGGCTCAAAGTGCACGTCAAGAAGAGGAATCAGCCGCACGTACAGGCCTCGGACATCCTCACGGAAGACGAGGCCCTCAAGCTGATCGAGGTCGCAGACCATCCGCGGGATCGGGCGTTCATCGCCATGATCTACGAGCTGGGAGCCCGCATTGGGGAGATGGGCGGGCTCAATGTCGGCGACGTCACGCGAGACAAGTACAGCTTCCTGATCGATCTGACCGGGAAGACCGGGCATCGTACGCCCAGGATCGTGCTCTCGGACCCGTATCTGACCGAGTGGCTCAGTCACCATCCCAACCGGGATGACATGAACGCGCCGCTCTGGGTATGCCCAGATGGAAAGGGGCATTACAAGCGCCTGATGTACGGGGCCCTGCGCCACCTCGTCAAACGTCTTCAACAGAAGGCGGGTATTTCACGCCGACTCTACCCGCATCTCTTTCGTCATTCCCGCGTCACGCATCTCCTCCTGAAACATCAGCTCAACGAGGCTCAGGCGAAGGTCTACTTCGGCTGGACCCCGGACAGCAAGA
>ERZ1292640.629-Hain-H43-02um-R1-629-length-28680-cov-7_pt1 | contig 28680 bp, 29 predicted proteins | sample MGYA00564404_ERZ1292640 | MGnify/ENA primary metagenome ERZ1292640 (study PRJEB36523, sample SAMEA6512636) | groundwater metagenome | collected 2019-01-08 | study: AquaDiva: Metagenomics assemblies of 32 groundwater samples | reverse complement strand
CCTATCCGGTCAACGGGCACCTCCTGAGTAAATTCTCCCTGGAGCTGCTCGCCAATGACGCGACAGATCTCGTTCAGATAGAAACGCACGACGGTTTCCTGGTCAAGGTCCTACCGCCCGAGCAGGACTTCGGCGAAGGCCCGCATGAAATTCAAGAGCTCATCGGCATCGCCCGGAAGGCTGGTAAGGAGTGGGTTCACATTCACCACGTCCCTTCAGGTCTACGCCACGAGTACCGCCACCACCAGTGAGCGGCCCCAACAACAATGCGTTATCCCGACCGTGGAAATCCCCACGACGTGATGACAGCTGGCTCCATGAGCTAGTCACCCGAGAAACACCCAAAGCCCCGCTCCCGTCATCTGACGGCCGGGGCTTTTTTTTGCGATTCGTTTCCTGCCGTACCAAATCAGGGCCGGGAATGTAACATGGGCGCTCCGGAACTAAACTGGCTGCGAAGGGGAGATATGGCGCGCTCAAAAGAAACGCTGAATCTAGATGGACTGATCCGTCGGGAGGATTTGGAATCCAAGGCGGAGATGGCGAAAGGCTCGGGCGGCATCTTGCCGATTCAGCTAGAGATTGGGCAACACTACTATGGGCTGCTGAGAAAGCCAGTATTCCAACGAGAAACCGACGATTGGGACATCGATAACGTCGTGTCCCTAATTCGTAGCTTTAGGGATGGGCACTTAATCCCCGCCGTCATTCTCTGGGCCGCAGAAGGAAACATTTTCGTCATTGACGGTGCGCACCGGCTTAGCGCATTTATCGCCTGGATCAATGACGATTATGGCGACAGAGCTACGTCAGAAGCCTACTTTGGACACCACATACCGAAAAAGCAAAAGGAACTTGCCGCCCAATGCCGCAAACGGATTGATGAGGCGGGTCTGACTTACACGGAGTTGCTTAAGCTCTCCAAAATCGCAAACCGTACAGAACAGCAAGCACTGTGGAGTGTGAATATCACTCAACCAATTGAAGCACAGTGGGTGGGAGGCGGGGCCGCTACTGCGCTTCAATCTTTCCTAGATATCAATCAACGAGCAGTAGTGATCGACAAGACTGAACGATACATGATCGAGGAGCGTCGGGCTCCAGTAATCGTTGCCGCACGCGCAATCGTCAACGCAGCGCGTGGGCACAAATATTGGGGAAGTTTCGATACTGCATTTGTTACTGCAATCGAGCAAAAGGCCAAATTGATCTATGACGCGATCTTTGAACCTGAGGATGCTCAGCCCCACAAAGACATATTTCTTCAACCAGCAGGCAATGCGCGCACCGCAGGTGGCTTGCGTTTGTCTCTAGACCTAGTGAACCTCGTTAATGGGATATCTGGGAGATCTAGCAAGTTGGTCGCCGATTCCGATGGAAGCGGAACTGCGTCGGCAATTGAGAAAACATGGGGAGTTGTGAAGTACATCGGCGGAGGCGGGAACGCATCGCTCGATCTCTTCCCAGCTGTTTATTTCTGGGGAGAAACTGGCATCCACCGACCCAGTGGCTTCCTGGCGATGACATCGTTGGTGCAGGACATGCTACTCGGTGAAGAGTTGCGAAAGTTCACGATTCATCGAGCCAGATTCGAAGAATTTTTGATTGACAAGAATGGTTATGTCGGCCGTGTGCTGAAAAAGCATGGCGGTTGGAAGAAGAGTCTTGGACCAACAAAGAAAATGCTACGCATGCTCCTTGATAGCCTGTATGAAGGCAAAACTGAGCCGGAGATTGAAGCGTCGCTTATTGGACTGCTGGAAACCAAAAAGAACAATGGCGAAGATGGTGACGCTACATTCAGCAGCACCAACACGTGGCGCGAAACCAAGGCATCAATGCGAATAAAAGCGGCGCTGGACACCGCTGCGAGATGCCCCATTTGCAAGGCCCGCATGGTGCTACCTAACTCAAGCGACGATCATAAAACCAGACGCGCCGATGGCGGAAGCTCATACCCCGATAACGGTGATTTGGTCCATCCCTATTGCAATACGGGATTCAAGAATTATTACGACCAGCGCGGCGAGCCGCTCCCGGCGATTGAATTTCCTTAGATTGAGCAGTCGCCTTAAATGTTCTCTCACGCCAAGAAAAGTAATGCGATAAATACTTGTTTCACCTGTTTTTATCATACAGAACGAGCGGTTACTTGTGCAGCCATGACCGGGTATTCGCAGCGCAATGGCGTCAAAAGCATTGCAAATCGACACTTCCGCTGTAGAGGTTGAAAAGTCTCCAGAAGAACCGATCAAATTTGGCATCACGCGGATCGCGCTTTACGCTACTTCGCAGATATACGGGGGAACTCAAATCGGGCTTGCTCCAATTGCCAGAGTTCTGCCCCCAGACCTCGCCAATCGCGCTCAAGCTCGGCGCAGATGCGAATACGGGGATCTTGGAGTAAGCCCATAGTTGCGCCCACACGTTAGGCCAAAGGTTCAGAGGAATGAAGGCCATCGAAAACTTCACTTCGATAAGAATGACGTCGGAGGTGTCCTCATGTCGGAACGCCAAGTCCGGGATGGCTCGCATTGGTTCGCCATTTACCCTTAGGTCCGGAATCAAAAATGTATGCTGTCGGTCACCTGAGCTTGGAGCACCCATACCGCAGTGGATCTGGTGCCAGCTCGAAAGCCGAAAATGCCTGAATTCGGAATAGCTCGTCCAGTCCCGCCTTGCTTCTAGGATATCCTCCTCCGCATCTGATCCTTCTTTCAGCGATTCTGGGACTGGATCCTCGTGATAAAGGGAGTAGATCCAAGCCGTGAAGGCCGAGACTGTAGGCACCGGCGCTTTGGGGATGGACCGTTCTGCCCGATAGATGATCTCGCTCGCGGACAGATGAAAACTACCCACGTTCCTTCTTCTCCAAGGATCTACTAGGTGACCTCCTTCGGTGATTGCCTCTAGTCGGCGAAACTGCCAGTCATCGGTGAACGGGATGCCGATGATCCCCTGGTCTTCGTCCGAAGGGTTATAGAGTGTTGAGGTAAAGGCCATAGGTGCACCACTGTACAGACAGCGACAATCAAGACCGGTACCGCCAATCGCCCCGACCTTTGTAATAACGTTCCAGCAAACGACCTTCCAATCCCAAATGACGCTTCGATGGGCACAGCTTGAACGGCAGCATCGGGCCCTTAGCGGTAGTTGCCTCCCTCGAAAGGCGACATTCGGTGGTCAACACCCGCGAGGTGGTCAGCGTTTAGCGGAAGGCGGTCAATGTCGATCAGCGGCTGCATGCTGCCTAAAAAATAGGATTCCCAGCTCCGCCCGCATGGGCAAAGGCTTTACGTCAAATGAGGCCCGACTTATCCACGCGAACAGATGGATAACTCTCGCGAAATGCATCACCGCTCCGAAAACGGCCGGGTGTCGAAGCGCTCCTGTGGATAACTCGCTGAAGCCACATTTGATGCGGCCCCTGCGCTCCTAACGAAGGCTTACCGCCTCCCGAAACATCCGTACAAGCAGCTTGACCGAGGCAGTGAAGCTATCGACGTGGCCAACAGGACGCGGCTCGCCGCGCATGCCCAACACATCAATCATTTCATCGAGCTTGACGTCGAGCGCCTGGACGTTCGCGCCACGCTCCCGGAACAGGTGCGCGTCTGCGCTGGGGGCACGCTTCAACAGCGCTGCCTTGAGCAGGTCGCGTGCTGGAACGAAGTCCAGCATCCAGTGGCGCCCATTGACCGGCACAACCGGCTCTGGGACGTAGTTTTGTCGGAAGTCCTCCGACGTGATTTCGAGGGAAATTACTTGGCTCATGACAGACCCTTTCGCTAATGAATTCTGTTTTTGTAGATACAGGTTCTCATGGTTTCGTTTCCCGTCAACCCCCCGCCCAGAATGCGGGCAAAAAAAAAAGGCCGGACACCCGGCCTCTCCCTTCTCCCACTTGCGGCGCTCATTCAACATAGGCAGGAGGGGCTGAACTAAAGTAGTCCGCGGAAAGCCCCGTCTGCTCCACGAAGGCTTTACTCTCGGCCGCCGCATCGTTCGGCACCACAGACCGGACCGGAGCGCCGGCAGATTCGCCAGCGTCAGGCAAAGTGCGCTGAGCCGGAGCCGGGCTTGCGCTGGTCAGATAGGTAGGAGCGTTTCCGTTGAAGTACCGCTCAAATTGGATGCCAAGCCGCAGGAGGTGAATCACCTCGCGGGCCGGGCGCTTCGCACCGCCAAGACGGGCGAATAGATCGGGCATATCCCGGTCGATCAACACCCTCAGGCGGATCTCTCGGTCATCGGTAGCGGCTGACGACATTGAATCCTCCCTCAGTTCCGCACCGGCATCGACATGATCTCACCAGCGACATGAAAACCTTTAACGTTGGCAAAAACCGGATCGTCGTCCATGGCCATGATCGAAGCGAGCTTGGGGTAGCGCTTCGAGAAGAAGTCAAAGTAGACCTTCGCGCCCCCGCCCGTGAACAGGATTGTGTCGAGGTTATCGAGCGAACCGAGCTTTGCGACCATCTTGTCAGTCGACTCCTTAAGCACGGCTTCAATCCCGGTTGCAAAATTTGACAACTCGTACGTCTGGCCACCGGTCTTGAATGACGGCGCATTCTCCCGGATCGCCTTGTCGATTCGCTCGATGATCTCGAAGTTGTCGCGCCATGTCGGATCGATCTTGTCTGCCACCGCATAGGCGCAGGCCAGCATGCTCTTGGGGTAGGCACCCGACCGTTGCCAGTTGGGCAGGCGCCCGCGTGCCACATACCAATCAAGGGTGCCGCCGCCTGGATCAATCACCAGCACCCAGCCATCCTGAAAGGTCTTAGTGTGATTGGCGGCTAAGCTGACCAGTGCGCCCTGCGGTTGCACGATGACCGAAGCGCGCTCAACAGTGATGCGGCGATGCGCGCCCGGGTGAACCGGATCTGGCAGAAGATGCTCGCCCATCGCGCGCTGCGCAAGCTTGTCGCGGTTCTCACCGAAGGTGTTGAGCGGCAAGCCCAGCACCAAGTGCCGAATTACCAGCTCCGACTTCGCCTGCGCGTCCTGAAAGATGTAGTGCAGGGCGCCACGCATGAGAGCGAGGTATTTGTCTGTCTGGCTGTAGTCGCCAAGAACCTCACGTGGCTCCCGCCCTGAGCTGCAAAGGATTGCGTCGCGTCCGACAAAGTAGTTGACGTCCTCCAAGGAGACCACGCAGCCGTCAGGCTTGCCGTGAAGGGCGCTTTGCGGTGTCAGTCCCGCCGGCAGCCGGGGCGCGAGGCTGGGAAAGAGGGCGGTCGCAATGGTGCTTGAATCGCCAACCAGTTTGCGGCCGAGGGACAGCTTGATAGAAAAGTAGCCAACGTCAATTGCTCGAACGTCGACCACCACAGGGGTGTCGGGTTTCATGGACTCTCCAGATAAAGGCAACACAAGTCGTGTTGGCACAAATGGTAGAGGCGCGTCCCACGCGCGGCAAATGATCGTGACCAAAAAAGCCCATTTGTGGCCAATCCTGTCCACCGAAACGCGATGACGCTTCAATAGTTGCCGATCACGCGCACCAGCTGGACGCAGATAGCCCACTTGTGGACAAAGCCGTCCCGACTTCTTCCGCCATCGCACTGTTCGACCGGCGAAGTGGACGCAAAAAGCCCAAGGGCGGACACTCGTGTCCACTACGTTGCAACGTGCCACGAAAAGCGTAGCCGGCGGAGTAGAAAGGGACACAGAAGGCCCGAACGTGGACATTCCTGTCCATTGGAGCGCAGAGGATCGCGTAGCCCAGGTGCCGCCCACCATTGCGCCGCTGCGCCTGCGCGGTGGCGCCCATCGGCACCACGGCTTCGGCGGCGCGGCGCAGCGTTCAACTGACTCATTGCGCCGGTCTATTGGCTGCGCCAGGTCGGGCGAAACGACCGGGCAGCACGTCTTCTCCACAGGCCCACTCACGGGGTCGAGTCATCAAATGAGTCAAGACTGAGAGAACACGGACCCCGCGCCCGTATTGGTTCTGCCTGGACCCCTAAGCCCCTGAGATTCGCACTGAGACGAAAGTTGACTCTGTGGACAACCGATCCCTCCCCGCATTTTGTCCACAATCACTTGCACGACAAAACCAAACAAAGTACATTTCATCCGTGCTGGCAATTAGCCAACTCGCTGTCCCAGTGGCAGCATCCATCAAAGTCCAACTCCACATGTGAATTGGCCCCGCTTGTCGGGATCGCTGGTAGTCGTAACTACTTCTGTCCCTCGGACAACATCGCTCAGCAGAGCAAACTCAGCTTAGAACTCATAACGCAAGGCGCGTTCTGAATCTTCGCGAGCAATCGCACGGGTCGAATACACCCAAAGCCTCGGAAGTCATCGACTGTCCTTGGAGGAAGTGCCGTTCAAACGAACAGCGCTCACTAGCAAACTCTTCAGCGCCCGAATCTGGGCCTGCCATCCTTAGCTCCTCTGGTGAGGGCGATGGGCGGAGCCGCGTAAGCGGTTAAAGCGAATTCAATTCCACGTTCCAACCATCTACTCCCTGGAGGCCTTAAGGCACTCGCAGCGAGATGCGCTATCCGCCTGTCCATTTGAGGACGGGAGCCTTTTGAGGCTTACAAGGTGATAGCTCATAAACAGATGACATTGGGGTGCGCAACGTCAGTGCGTACTGAGTGGGATCAAGAACACCGGCGAGAGCCGGATGAAGGTTGGCTTCCTTAAAAGCCCTGGCTGATGCCAGTAACCCCCTGTGTCGCCCGTTCTCGCGGCACAGGAGACTCCGAAAGGAGTTGCCCCCCGGTCGCAACGGGATAGGCAGGAGAGTTTGCTAACGATCCGTGCGAAACAACTGACCTTTCATGCCCGCCTGGGGCCGCAACAGCCAGGCAACCCATCACCAGCGCGCCGTAGGACGAATCCTGCGGGGGACCAGCGCACCCCAAACCGACTTCACCGCGCCCGGAGGCACAGCCACGTCACGCAGCTGCACCTCATCGGCTCTACCTATGCGTGCGACGAACACAAGCCATTTTTGGCAGCTCACCCGACGTTTTCAGCCGCGTCGATGTGAAGGGAACCCGGCTGGCAGGAGAAAACGATGATTGAATCAATGTTGACGGAAGCGCAGGAGCTGTGCCGTGCGATCGAGCAGCTGCCCGCGTCCGCGCAGCAGACTGCAGCCCTCCTGCTGGCCTTCGGCTTGGCCCAAAGGCTCAGCCTTTTGCCACCGGAGGATTCTGAGGGGCACGGGCGCCGCGCGTCCGCTTTCGAGGCGATTGCTGGAGAGCGCGTCTACCAGGACGCCAAACACGGGACCGTCGTGGCCAACCCTCATGAGGTAGGCACCTGGTTGATGCTCATCAGCGTGCATCTGCGCCGGGCCCAGGACGCGTTGGCCAGCGCAGACCACCCCGGCGGGGCACTGGATGCCTTGAGGAAGGTCCTCGCAATCGGGACCGCCTGCGGAGAACAACATGGCTTGCCGGCCCGCCGCGCCCAGGTCTCCTCTCCCTTGGGACACCCCGCCAATTCGGTACCGTCCGTATCTCAGGGCCTGAACCCAACCCTCTGCGATGCAGCCAAGGGCTGAAATGATGCGCAAGCAACGCCATGCGCTCTGCAGCCATGCCCGATCGGCGGGGGGAGACTCCACGGCCCCCCTCGCGGCGCGGATCCACTGCCTGCCCCAGCCGGCGCGCCAGATCATCAGCTTGAGCGCCCATTGGCTCGAAGTGACCGACAAGGCACCGGTGCAGCACGTTGCGACCCTCGACCCCCGCTCGATCTTCGATGCCCTGTCCGCCGGCAAAGCTGTCATCTGGCAAGACTGGACCCTGAGGGCCAGCCCGCCCCGGGCCAGCGCCGACGACACCGGCGCCATTCGGTGGGCTCCCGCCATCTGGGTCAGCTCTTCAAAAGGATTCAGCCCTTTCCCGTGTATGGATCTGGAAAGCGTCGCCCAGGCCTGCAGCTTCATTGCCCAGCGCGAAGCCCGCGTCCATGCGCAGGCCCAGATCGAATTTGACGATGAACCGTGCTACTGACCCCTGACACACGAAAGGACGCGAGATGAGGCACGAACTGCGAGAGCTGCGCACCGACCACAGAACGATTCCGTTGGACCTTGCTGGCGATCAGCTGGGCGCCGGCGGCCGGGAGCTCACAACGCGCGAGATCAACCGGCGCATCCGCGAAGAGGCGCAAGACGTCAAGCGCAGGGAGAAAGCGGCCAGCAACGCGGCAGGCGCGGCCATGGGCGTCCTGGCCCGGGTCCAGAAACGCCACCCTGACAACCCCAAGGCCCAGCTCGCCATGTTCTTCGGCGAATTTGTCATCAAATCCGGTACCGGCCGCAAGCGCCCCGTGTCCGAGCGAACCTGCAGCGCCTACAGCGACGGCATGATCCGCATGATCGACGACCTGCGCGCCGACCGCGCCGCCGTGCGCAACCTCGGTGAGATCGGCAAAGCCCATGTCCTGCGACTCATCAGGTACTGGCTCGCCCAAGGGCAGGGCAGCGGCACCATTCAGAACAAGATATCCATTCTGAGGAGGTTCCTGACCTTCATAGGAAAGGAAAACATCGTCCCCAAGGGTCATGACCTGCGCGCCTGGCTCAACCGCGAGGGTGTCGAGGTGCCCAACTGGCGGCATACAGTGGCCACCGAGAGCCTGGCCTGGGACCAAAACGATGTGGATCTGCACGAGGTGCTGGAAAAGCTGCAGCGGCGCAGCCCCCTGACTGCCATCCAGCTGGAAGTACAGGCCGCATTTGGCCTTCGGATGAAAGAGTCCATCCAGCTCAATCCGGCAGCGGCCGACGAGGGCCACGTCCTGCGCATCGTTCACGGCACCAAGGGCGGCCTGCCGCGCGACGTGCGCTTTGAGGACGATCCGGCCATGCGCCAGTGGCAGAGAGACGTGATCGAGCGCGCCAAGCTCTATGCCGCCCGCAACAGGAAGGGCACCCTGTCCGAACAGGGCAGAACCCTGCTGCAGAGCAAAAACCACTTCTACTACCAGCTCGGCATGGTCGGCGTGACCCGCGCCTCCCTGGGCGTGACGGCCCATGGCCTGCGCCACCAGTACGCCGCGCGCCGCTACGCCAGCATCGCCGGCATGGCCCCGCCCGTCCACCGCGATGCGCCCCTGCAGGTCACCCAGGCCATCCGTGACGCGGATCTTGAGGCGCGCACGCAAGTCAGCCGCGAGCTCGGCCACTTCCGCGCGGACGTGACGCAAGCCTATGTCGGCTCCCTGCCCATGCTCGAGCGCACCCGCAAGGCCCGGATCGTTGACTGGATCCAGCGCACGGAAGAGAACACCGAGTTCCAGCGCACGGTTCGCGCAGCAGGCCTGTCCGCTGTCTGGCTAGGCGGCCGCTTCGCCCTGGGCCTGGAAGTTGACGCCAACGAGAAGTTGCGTGTGATTGTCCGGACTGACATCCGCTCTGAGGCCAACTGGGGGTTCGCGCCTATGCAGACAGTGAGGCCAGCTTCTCGGCCGCTTCTGCTTTGCTCATCCGTCGCAGTGCGGCGATCGCCGGCATGTGGGAGGCCCGAGGCCGCGCCTTGGCCTCTTCCCATTTGTAAACCGACTGATTGGACACGCCCAACAAAACGCCCAACTCCGCTGCAGAAAGACCGAGCCGCTTGCGCTGGGCAGCGAACCCCTTGGCGCTGTACCGATGGACTGCTAGTCCAGCATCTGCTTCAACGTCGGCAGGCGCTGAGGCCTTCGGGCCACGTTTCGCCAAACCCTTCACGAGCTTTTCTAGTTCGAGAACGCGGCGCTTTAACGCTGCGACATCGGTCCGGTGCTGTGAGGATGCCTTCTTCAGTTGTGAGTTTTGGGCGCGGGCTTCTTTTCGGGCAACCCGCGTGATTTCGCTTTTCAAAACACCAGCAAAATTCGTCATGACAGGGTGGCGTCGGCATTGCTGCCTATGCATCAGTGAAGGACTGGCAATTGTAGGATGTCGCTCTGCCAGTTCAGCCTACGAAAGATCAATCACCAGATCGGCGGCTTCGCTGATGCGCATGTTCGAATAGGCGCTCACCGCTGCGGGGTCAGAGGCCATTGTCATTGCCTTCTTCGGCACCCGCATCCCTATTTCCTTCATCGCCTTGAGCTCTTTGACCAATGCCTCGGAAAAATCCCGATGCTGAGGGGTTACTGCGGCGGCGGTCGCGCCGGTGGTTGCATGTGTTTGGGTATTCATGCTTCCAAGATATTCGACAAACAGTTTTGTGCAAGGGGTCCCTTCGCGCGTCGTGAGTCAACCTACACGTTCCCGCTCGGCCCCTCTTCAACATCGCGATCATCGTCCCTCGGATCAAAGCCAGAGCGTTGCGCAGCGGCGTCCCTTGCCAGGTCCCGGCGGTGAGGTTTCATGCGCGGCGCGAGCACGGCTGGCTGGCCCGGAAATTTGCATAGCCAGCGCTGGCGCGCCGACGTCGAGCGCGCTTTGAGGCTGTCGCCCCGCTGGATAACCTGAGTGCCTTCGATCAGCATGCCCTTTTCGTCAATCTTGAGCACCTGGGCATAGATCATCACTGGCAGCACGTAGGACCCGTCAGGCTTCATCAGCTGGGCCATCAGCGTGCTGTCGGCGCGTCGCTTGCTCAGCACCAGCTCGCCGCGGGCAGGGCCAATTTTCAGAACCTCAACGGGGTCCATCAGGCCGCCGCCGTCGATCAGACGGTAGACATCAAAAAGCATGGCCCACAATACTGTTTAAATGTACAGTATCGCAGTATAGTGCGCGCATGGGCCGCGCGGAAGACTAAAGTGTGAACTCGACCTGTTTGGTGGGGTCTGCCGCCCCGTGGCGGAAAACCTCCATGGAGGGAAGCTGGATGAGCTGATCAGCCTGCGCCACCGAGCCATTTAGCCATTGGTCCCAGTGCTCGCGCTCCAGCGGAACCACGGCACGTTTGTCCGCCTTGTCGTCTTCCGTTGTAGGGCCAGGTCGATGCATGGCCCGCAGAAGGGGATGCGCGTCGCAAGATTGGGTAATTAACGCATATGACAGTTCAACTTCGCCAGTCGCTGGATCCGTCCATTCCGACCAAATGCCAGCCAAGGCCCAGGGATCGCCATCAGCCCGAGAAAATCGCCACCAGATGTTCTTGCCAGTTCCCCAATACGGTTCGTCAAAGCTCTCTGCAGGCACGAGGCATCGCTGCCCCCGCTTCCATGGCCCACGAAAGGTCCACGCAGTCGCAAGGCGCTCGCGCCGGGCATTGTTCGTGCTCATTGGCCGGCCGTCCTCGGTCATCGGTTTTCGTGTCGGAGAGTGCGGAGGGATCAGACCCCACTGGCCCACTTGCGCTACGGGATTTGCACTCACGAAGGGGCCAGACTTGAGGGGCGCGATTGTTGGCAGGTAGGGCTGGACCGGCGCGCCCACCTGGAACTTCATGCTGATGCGCGCCCCAGAAGGTGCTATGTAAAGATTGCACATGGCATCACTGTAGCGCCGGACTTGAGCGGTGCCAAATACTGGTCTTCAATGGTGGCGAACTCGCGGCCATCTTCATAAAATTCACAGCTAAAGAAACGCTTCTTGAGGTATTTCATGGTGGCACGCTTTTACATCACAATGTCGTTTGCCATTGCTGCCTTCAGTGCAGTCGGGATCCTCGCGCCTGGGGTTGGCGAATTGCTATTGGGCATCCTGATCTGCGGACTGGCATTGACCGCGGCGCTCCTGTTTTACGTTTTGGGGCAAAACCCGACCCCCTCAATCACCCCTCAAGCAACCCTCTGCGACCCTTGGCCAGCTGCTATTACCGCAGAGGGCCTGCCGATTCAGGACTTCGGACGGGTACCACCTCCCACGGGACTTGCATTCTCGTCCTCGCCGGCCGCCAACGGACCGCGTTTTTGATCGTCCACCAGATTCAAAAGCGCCGCAGTTCCCAGATCAAAGGCCTCACGCCAGCTGTGCACTGGCTCCTCGGCAGCGACGAGATCCTCCCACGTCGCCGAATCCTCCTTGCTTTCAATAAGGACCCAGTAGAAGTCCCCTGGATCGGATTCGTCGACAAACACTCCAATACGCCGCAAATGCATAGTGCCCATGATGTATTCCATCCATTTGACTAAATTAAGGGTGGAGGATACCTAACCAGTCTGAGGGCAGGTAGGGCTCATCGGCGCATTCGCGTGTAGGTGCGATCTGGCGCCTGCCAAAAGCATGTCCTTGCCTTGCGCATCACTGTGGACAGATGTAGCAGGGCAGGCAAGCATTCCCGAATTGAAACTTGACAGGTCGAACTAACCCTTTAGTCTGAAAGATCAGCAATCAACACGGTAGCAAAATTGCCATGGCAAAGAAGAAAACCCTTCCAATTCGCCCGACTGAACTGCTCCGGCACCGCGCCAGGGCCCTCGGGTGTGTCCTAGCCAGCGTCGGCGACTATGAGCAGCTGGCCGGGATTGACCTCGCATCGCTTTCCGAGCGCCAAACGCTGTGGGGCAAGTTTCGCCATCTTTTCCATGGGCCAGCTGACGAGTTGTTCAACGCCGTCATGGACTACTGCTCGACAATTGCCCTTCAACGCCTCGACGCAGGTGAGTTTTGCCTTCTTCCCGCGTACTGGCATCAGCCTGGAAAGGAACTCCGCATGGCAAGTTGAAGAGCCGGGACGCGCACGGCGAGAATAGACCACCCACCAATTCAGTAGACCGGAACCAGCCGGTGCCGGTGTTTTTACAAACCTCAAAAATATGTCAATGAACCAAACTTCACGCACTTTTACATTCGCACGAGCCGGCATGATCGTCGCGCTGGCCACCGCTGCTTCCTCTCTGGCTTTCGCCCAAAGCGGGGGGATGACGTTCGCTGATTTCGAGAAAGGATTGCGCTCCAGCCGCGATCCCGGGTGCTTCCCTGATGTCGTCATGGGTGCGAAAATTGACAAGCGTGGGTCCGTACTCGTTACATCCAAAAAATACAAACCGGTTATCGCTTCCCCCAAGCTGGTGGGCGGCGCGACTCCGGCGCAACTCCAATCCTTGATCGGGATGAAGATCTGCAACGGTGGCGAGCCCTGACAACACAACAGCGACCGTAGGGCGGGCTTGCGCCAGCTTGCGTCCACAGCCAACGTAGGAAAAAAACCCCATGAGCACAACAGCGCTGAGCCAAACCGTTTACAACACGGTTGTCATCCGTACATGGATGGTCCCAGGCCCCGGTGGAGACGTAAGCAACCCGCGCGTACTTTCCAGCTATTCGATACATGGCGCGCCGCCTGTCGTTATGACGGGTGATGGCATGGAGACCCAGGAAGGCGCGGCGCTCGCTGCCATCAATGTCGTCCAGCGGTTTTTGCACGAGCGAGAATGGAAGCGCATCTTCGAAGACACCGTTGTCGAGGAATCGGAAGGCAAAGTCGATCACTACCTTGCTGCCCACTGGGCAAATGAAGGCAGAGCCGGGCAGGGCGACCAGGAGCCTGCAGCGGCCGCCAGGGAAAAGCTTGAACAATGGAGGCAGTCCTCGTAAGGCCTATGACGAAGTTGGCCGGCATGGTTGGCAACCTGCTCCAGGTCCCCGTGTCTCGCCCGCCCGTAGAAACTAACCTTCCTATCCCTCGCAGGGAACCCACCGGTAGCTCCGATTGGCGAGGTCAAGAGTCAACACTATCTTGCCCCTGGGGGGCACCCCAGCAGCTTCAAGCTCATCGGCAAGGCGCCCGATCTGTCCGGACGGCTGAATCCGAATGCGCAAGCCGGGGTCGATCTCGCTCAGAAACGTCCCGGTCGTTCGAGCCGCAGACCTTGAAGGTGCATAGACCGCTCTATGGCGCCCTGGCCCTGAAGAGGTTTGGCTGACCTCAAAAGAAATCACGCTGTCCGAATGCTCAGTGACAGCACGCCCGCCGGCGATACCAGATACTGGCAACGGGAATTCATATTGCTGGCCATCCTTCCAGACCGCCTGAATGTGCATGCGCTGCCCTCTGAACGCATAGATCCCGTAAGCGGGCTGATAGATGTAGCTACACGTTTTGAGGTACACCGCAAAGGTAATTGGGTTCACCAACCTTGTCGCGACCATCGCATTGCTCAACTGCCGCCAGGAAGCAACCCCACCGAGCTTGCGAAGGCCCTCGAAGATGCGTTTTTCTGAATCACCCTCCAAAAGCGACATCGGATTTATGTATTTCCTGAGCCTGAAATTGTCGTACTGAACGACCTCAAACTCGTCGACTTGAAGCTCCAGGAGCTTGCGCACGATCCAAGGCGGCGGCATGCCACCTCCAAATCGAGCAGCCGCTGGGCTACGATTGAGCGACTGGCGCCGGCACTGCGTCAATCCCGCGAAAATTTCGGTGATGTCGAGGCTCAAGGGATAGGCAATTGCAAGCATCCTGCGCACCTCAACCAGAACCGGAAAATCACCCACACCGGAAATAGTCCCCCAGCCAATTTCGTCGTCAAGCCAGACGCATTGGCCACATCCGTCCAGGACGGCCTTTACTTCATCGCTTGTGACGACGGAATTCGTACCGTCTGCCACGTCTCCCGTCACCGCAGTCAGATGGAAAGCGCCAATACGCGACGTCATGGACCTGGCTGATCGCAGGATCGCGGGAATTTGCGTTTCTGTCAGCTTCGTGGTCCAGCCACCGGCTTCAAGCCGACCAGGCCCTGCTACGGTCACCTCAAAAATTCTCCCCTTCGCAACCAGTCCGAGAGACGCTGCAAAGGCAAGTGCTCCCGCAACGGATTGGTCCCCCAGCGACCCGCCCAACAGCTCGGAAACCGACTCCATTGATGCCGCTCGGAGTGACTCGAGCAGGGTAACCATCTGCGAAAGACATGGCGCGTAAACCTCGCCTTGCTCAATTCGCGCTTCGAATGAGGCCTGAAGCTGCCGAATTCGTTCGCGGGTCATCCCGGCCGCTTCTCCTGCCGCCTGAAGCGTGGTCTCCGTGCCGCCAAGACCATAGCGTGGCCCAAGAATGGACGAAACGAAACCGGCACCGTCTGCGCGCGGTACCAATGCGTCCATCAGCGCCGCGCATTCCTCTGCCACCGTCATCGCCTGGGCGCGCGCCAGCGCCTGAAGGAGCCACCGCCAACTTAAGGCCAGCCGCGAGTCCTGCCGCTCCGTAACCTCCGCAGTCAGTGCAGCTAGAGACTGACCGTGGAGCGACATGAGGCCGTTGATCCTAAGCAAGGCCCAGCCGAAACGCACATCCCTGGCCGAAACCTCTCCACCATCATCCAGCGTGATGCGGACACCACTTGGGGCGGCTTCCCGTTTGTTGTGCCATTTCTTCGGTGGCTCCATCGGTAACCACGGTGCATTAAGAACCCGCCGCTGGGCCGACTCCCGTTCGGCCATCCGACGGGTTGCGATGATCCCAATGGAGGCGGCCTTCATATTGACCGTCAATTCCACCCAGTCACCAGCTGCAAATGTTGTGCGCGGGACGTCGATCGTCGGTTCGAGGCACTGCAGGAGCCTGTTTACACGGCGCCCAATGAAGGGGAGGGCCCGTCTAATGGTCAATGGCTCCTGTCCGTTCATTTGCCCTTGACCCTTCCTCCGAAGGTAAGCACAAATCTCGCTTGCTTCGGACAACCGAACCGGGGAATCAAGGATCTCCGCCGGCAACGTCTCCTCTGCCAAAACGCGCCGAAGGCCCGCGCGGATGGCCTCCTGGTAGGCAGTCGCCACCCCTTTATCGAGCCTCGAGATAAGTTCCGGCGACGTCAGCTCGTGCAACTCAATCCCTTCACCGTCTGCATTTCCAGATAATCGCCATGGCAGAGTGTTGGCCAGAGGTGCAGGCAACGGAAGCAATCGGTTGACGTCAGGTGCCTGCTCCTCCCGGGCGAGCAGCAGCCCGGCAAAAAGGGGCGATTTGCTGGGTTCGTTATCTGTTGTCACAGTTGCATTATGAGTTCACAGGCATAAGGCAAAACAAGTCCATCAATGCGCAATCCCCCGACAGCGGCATTGGCTGCGCTTTTCTCCTGGGCCAGCCGCCTCGCGCGGGTGCGAATCGAAACCTCAAGGCCATTTGGCACGGAGTGATTCAGCCGATTTACAGTAGAGGCAGTGCAGCGAGAACTCCGTAGGGGATGATTTCTTCGCATCAAACGGGACACCCAGCCAGCTCACACCTATAGGGACAACAATCATGCAGGAGTTTCACGACTACAAGGGTTCGCTGATAGTTCTCACAGATGAAGGGCCCATGGGATATAGCGACGGGGCGTATATCGCTTGCCAGATGGGAGGTCAGTGAAAATTTTTCTATTCGCAAGGTGAGCTTCTAGTAAATGGATTTGAAAACCCCCCTGAAGCCAGAACAAAGCTGCAGGCGCATAAGGCTGCAGAGGCATTGGTCGACCGGGATGTGCGTGCTTTTGAAGCGTCGAGGCGCGAATTCTTTGAGCAGAAAAAGGAAGAAGAAGAAAAATTAGCTGAGGAAAGGGCTGCGAAGTATGTCCCCACGAATAGGCGCGAATTTCCTCTCCCGCTGCAGCTGTTTCTCGATTTGCATAACGCGCTTCCCAAGTCGCATGCGCTGAGGCAAGCGGTTAAGCGATGTCGGAAGGTGTCTCTCGCCCACTAGGGCAGACCCGCCTTGCGCCTTCGTATTGCTTCTTCTACCTGAGTACGCCAAGCTTCGAAATCCTCAGTTGTCGGCGCCGGGCCTGTCCCAGTCTGGTAAGCCATCATGGAATCGCAGAGAATTTTCAAGGTTTCGAGTCGTTGCAAGTTCGCCAAGCGTTCAGCGTCTATTGAGGTACGCAAATTTTGAAGAGGATCTCTTGGGGGCATTATCGAAATTTAAACAGAACAAACCTTGCTAAGCCCAATTGTGGTGGGCGATTGCCTTGGGAGATTGTTCGCGCTTCCGACGAATTAGGAAGTAAACCGCTGGGATCACGAACATGGATAGCAAAGGCGCAGTGATCATGCCGCCCACCATCGGGGCGGCAATCCGTTGCATGACCTCCGAACCGGTTCCCGTTCCCCACATGATCGGAAACAGACCTGCAAGAATGACGGCTACCGTCATCGCTTTTGGCCGTACGCGCAATACAGCGCCTTCGCGAATGGCCTCCAGCAAATCAGCGGTGCTGGTCTTTCCTTGTTTGAGCTTGTCGTCCCAGGCTGTCTTCAGATACAGCAGCATGATCACCCCAAACTCTGCGGATACACCGGCAAGGGCGATAAATCCCACGGCGCCGGCCACCGACAGGTTGTAGCTCAGGATGTACAGCAACCAGATGCCACCCACCAGAGCGAACGGAAGAGTGGCCATTATCAGAAACGCTTCATCGAAGCGCTTGAAAGTGAGATACAGCAGCACGAAGATGATGAGCAGGGTGAACGGTACCACCACCTTAAGCTTGGCCGTCGCGCGCTCGAGGAATTCAAACTGCCCCGACCAGGAGACGGAATAGCCTGGCGGCAGTTTGACCTTGTCGGTGACAGCTTTTTGCATGTCTTGCACGGCCGAGCGCAGGTCGCGACCCCGGATGTCCACATAGACCCAACCTGACAAGCGGGCGTTTTCGCTGCGCAGCATGGGTGGACCGTCGGTGATATGGATCTCCGCCACGTCGGCCAGGATCAAGCGCTGCCCGCGCTCGGTTACAAAGGGCAGGCTGCGCAGCTTCTCCAGTGAATCCCGGATTTCACGGGGATAGCGCACATTGATCGGGAAGCGTTGCAGACCCTCGACGGTCTCACCAATGTTCTCGCCGCCTACGGCTGTGCTGATGACCGATTGCACGTCGGCAATGTTGAGGCCAAAGCGTGATGCCGCATCGCGCTTGATATTGACATCGATGTAGCGACCACCGGTCAGGCGCTCGGCCAAGGCGCTCGTGACGCCGGGAACGTCTTTGAGCGCCCGCTCGATCTCGCCGGTCAGGCGGTCTATTGTGATCAGATCGGTCCCCGCCACCTTGACGCCCACCGGGCTCTTGATGCCGGTGGCCAGCATGTCGATGCGGTTGCGTATGGGCGGCACCCAGATATTGGACAGACCGGGCACTTTGACGATGCGGTCCAGTTCCTCCACCAGTTTGTCCTGCGTCATGCCAGTTCGCCATTGATCGCGTGGCTTGAACTGGATGGTGGTCTCAAACATCTCCATGGGCGCAGGGTCGGTCGCGGTTTCGGCGCGGCCGGCTTTGCCGTATACGCTGGCGACTTCGGGTACGGTCTTGATTAGCCGATCGGTCTGCTGCAGCAGCTCACCGGCCTTGCCGGCCGAGAGGCCCGGCAGCGCAGAGGGCATATAGAGTAGGTCGCCTTCGTCCAGCCTCGGCATGAACTCGCCACCAATATGCTGTAGCGGCCAAAGGCTGATGACCAAAACGATGCCTGCCGCCAGCAAGGTGAGCTTGGGCGCGCGAAGTACCACCTCCAGCATCGGCCGGTAGAGGGCGATCAGCACGCGGTTCAAGGGGTTGGACTTCTCGTCGGGAATCCGGCCGCGTATCAGGTAGCCCATCAACACGGGGATCAGGGTCACCGACAGCCCGGCCGCCGCCGCCATGGCATAGGTCTTGGTAAACGCCAGTGGCGAGAATAACCGTCCTTCCTGGGCCTCCAGCGTGAACACCGGAATAAATGACAAGGTGATGATCAACAGCGAGAAAAACAACGCGGGCCCCACCTCGGCTGCCGCGTCACCGATGACCCGCCAGCGTGCTTCGCCTTCCAACTTTTGGTCAGGATGGTCATGGGCCCAGTGCTCCAGATGTTTGTGGGCGTTTTCGATCATCACCACGGCAGCGTCCACCATGGCACCGATGGCAATCGCGATGCCGCCCAGCGACATGATGTTGGCGTTGACGCCCTGGTAATGCATCACGATGAAGGCGGCGAGGATCCCTAGCGGCAGCGAGATGATCGCAACGAACGCCGAGCGCAGGTGAAACAGGAAGATGAAGCACACCACGGCCACAACCAGAAATTCTTCCAGCAGCTTGAAGGTGAGGTTGTCCACGGCACGCTCGATCAGACCCGACCGGTCGTAAGTCGGCACGATTTCAACGCCCTTGGGCAGGCTGGTCTGCAGAGTCTGGAGCTTGGCCTTGACAGCCGCGATGGTCTCCAAGGCGTTCTTGCCGGAGCGCATGATGATCACGCCGCCGACGGCTTCGCCTTCGCCGTCCAGTTCCCCAATGCCACGGCGCATTTCGGGGCCGATCTGGATGCGGGCCACATCACCCAGGCGCACTGGGACGCCTGCTGCCGACGTCATTAGTGGGACGGAGCGGAAATCCTCCAGGCTCTGCAGGTAGCCCGAGGCTCGAACCATGTATTCGGCTTCTCCAAGTTCGAGCACCGAACCGCCGGCTTCCTGGTTGGCCTTCTGGATGGCTTCCACCACTTTCGTATGCGGAATCGCATAGGCGGCCAGCTTGTCCGGATCCAGAACGACCTGGTACTGGCGCACCATGCCGCCGATCGAGGCGACCTCGGCCACATTGGGCACGGTTTTGAGTTCGTATTTGAGGAACCAGTCTTGCAGAGCTCGCAACTGCCCGGCATCCTGCTTACCGCTGCGGTCAATCAGGGCATACTGGTAAATCCAGCCGACCCCGGTGGCGTCCGGTCCCAACGAGGCCTTGGCCGCCGCCGGTAGCCGTGACTGGACCTGGTTCAGGTACTCCAATACCCGGGAGCGCGCCCAGTAGAGGTCGGTGCCATCTTCGAACAGCACATAGACATAGGAGTCGCCAAAGAAGGAATAGCCGCGCACCGTCTTGGCCCCCGGCACCGACAGCATGGTCGTGGTCAGCGGGTAGGTGACCTGGTTCTCGACAATGCGCGGCGCCTGACCTGGGTAGGTCGTGCGGATGATGACTTGCACATCGGAGAGGTCAGGCAAGGCGTCCAGTGGCGTTCTCATCACCGAATACACGCCCCAGGCCGCGATTATCAGTGTGGCCAGCAGCACCAGGAAACGGTTGCCTATGGACCAGCGAATCAGACGGGCGATCATCGCTGGGCTCCCAGGGCTGGGGTTGTGGGCTTCGGCGCCTGCGCGCCGGGTGGCGAGGGAACAGGCGTGATGGAGGTCAAGGTCGGCTCGCCGTCCTTGGGCAATACGAATTCGAATTGGACTCTGTCACCCTTGGCCACATTGCGCGGCATGCCGCCGGCCGGCGCCTTGAACTCCATGGTCATGGCGCCCATGCCGGCCGTAGGTAGCGGGCCATGGGCCAACACGGCGCTGTCCTTGTCGATGGCGATCACCTGCGCTTTACCGGGGTGCCGCGCCAGTGGCGGGGCGGCCTCGCTGTTGAGCCGGGACTCCACGCCCTTGAGGCTGGCTTCCGAGTCGATCAGGAACTGGGAGGACACCACCACACGCTGGCCCGCCTGCAGACCGCGCTTGATTTCCGTCTGGCCGCCGCTTTCGATGCCGGCTTCAACATCAACGGGCCGGAAGCGACCGTTCTCCTCGGCCAGCATCACGACCGTGCGTTTGCCGGTCTGGATCACGGCTTCTGTGGGGATCAGCAAGGACTTTTCCGCCCGCATGTCCATGAACTGCATGGTCACGAACATGCCCGGCACCAGGCGTGAGCCCGGGTTCGCCAGTTCCAATCGAGCTTTGAGCGTGCGTGTCGCCGCATTGACGTCCGGCAGGATGGCTTGCACCCTGCCTTCGAAGGTCGTTCCGGGTACGGCCGGACTGCTGGCTTGCACCTTGGCACCCGGGCGCAGCAGCCCCGCCTGGCTCTCGGGTACCTCGGCGTTGGCCCATACGGTAGAAAGCCCATTGATGCGGAACAGGGTCATTCCCGCCGACACCGTCATGCCCTCGCGTACCAGCAGTTCCACCACCACGCCGCCCAATGGCGCCGTGATCGTGGTGCGAGCCTGCGTCTTCCCGCTGGTCTCCACTAGGCGGATTTGCTCGTCGCTCATGCCGACCTGGCGCATACGCTGGCGGGCGCCGTCGACCAGCGAACCGAGGTCATTACCCTGCATGCGTTTCAGGGACAAAAATTCCTCCTGAGCCGCCACCCAGTCCGGAACATACAGGTCCACCAAAGGCTGACCTTTGGCCACCGGATCCAGCGTGGCGCGCACATGCAAGCGCTCGACATAGCCGGTCGCCCGGGCCTGCACCGTGGCCTGGTTGCGTTCGTTGAAGGCAATGTTGCCGACCGCAGAGACTTGAGGCGACAGCGTGCCTTCGGTGACCACTGCGGTGCGCACCCCCAGGTTCTGCTGAATCCGGGAGCTCACAGTGACCTTGCCCTGGTCGGAATCGCTGTCTGCATAGACCGGCACCAGCATCATGTCCATGAACGGGGACTTGGCGGGTTTGTCGAACTTGCTGCCCGGCATCATAGGGTCTTGGTAGTACAGGATTTTTCGCCCGCTGACGGGATCAGTATCACCCGCTTTGAGACCTGCGCTGATGTGGCGGCGGGTGGCTTCTTCGCCCTCGGCAACGCTCTGGGGGCCAGCTGTAGGTGTCGCCGCTAGGGTCGGCGACGCTTCACCTCGAATGGCGGTGGCGGCCATGTTTCCGCCGTTTTTCATGCCCAGGGCGTACAGGCCATAGCCTGCAGCGCCCAGTACACCGGCAGCGATCAGCGCGGCAATAAGGTATTTCTTGTTCATGGCTGTTCCTTGGCTTGTGCCGGCATGCTGTGTTCGGGGACGAGAAAATTGAGCTGGGCCCAGGACCGCGCGGTTTCCATTTCCAGCGTCAGGGCCTGCATGTGGGTGTCGAGCTCATCTCGGCGCGCGGCCAATGCTCCGGCCAGGTCGCTTTTTCCCGTGCGGTAGCTGGTCAGTGCGGCCTCGGTGCGCTGCCGGGCTGTCGGTATCAGCTCATTTCGGTACCGGGCGACCCGGTCCTTGCCCGTTTGCCAGTCATTCAGCCAGCTACGCACCTCGGCCTCATGGTTACGCAGCATGTCTTCGTAGCGGGCCCTGGCTTCGTCGACCAATGCCAGCTTGGCGGCCAGCTCGCGGTTCTGGCGGTTCTTCTGGTCCCACTGCAATGGGATGGAGACGCCGATGGAGATCATGTTGGAGTAAGTCGGACCGCGCTGGGCGTAGCTGGCTTCGACGCTCCAGTCGGCTTGTTTGTTCGCTTGGGCCAGCCGTGCATCGGTTTCCACAGTGTCAATTTCTGCACTTATCGCTCGCAGATCAGGGTGCTGCTTGATGTGCTCGCTTGAAACCCCAATCTGAAGGGAGGTGGTTTGCCAGGACGGAGAGCCGGAGAGAGGTCGATCCGCATCCGTCGTACCCACCCAACGGGCTAGCATCAGGCCGGCGTTGCGTGACTGCTGGCCAATCTGGCTGACCCGGTCCTCCAGCTGGATCACCGCGCTACGGGCGGCGAACACGTCGGACTGGCTCCCCCGGCCGGCGCGAAAGGCGATGTCGGCTGCTTGTATTTGCAGCCGGGTTTCTTCGAGCTGTTGCTGCACCAGCTCGCGCATGGCCTGGGTGTAATACCGGTCCAACCAGGCCAGCGCGGTGTCGCGCCGGAGGTTCGCCAGCGTCAATTGGCGTTGCGCCTGCGCTCGCTGCGCGTCGCGTTCAAAGCGCTCCGACCGCAGCTGGCGCTTTTCGGAGCGAGTGATTTCCTGCATCACGCCGATTCGGCGCATGGTCATGAAATCGCGTGTCAGGCTGCCACGGTCCGCGCCGTCGGCCGGCAGGTTGTCGATGCCGAACTTGAGTACCGGGTCGGGGAGCTGGCCAGCCGCTACGGCCTGTTCTCGAGCAGCGGCTGTGAGCGCCCCTTGAGCGACCAATTGCTGGGATCGACCGGCGGCAATGCGCTGCGCCTCGATCAGGGTCAAGGGATCAGCAGCCCACGACGCAGAAGCCATAGCCACCATCCAGGCGGCAGCCGTGATCCGATAAATCGGAAAAGAAATAGACATAAAACCTCCAGAGCACGAATAACGACCTGTCGATGCACGGGAAATGCATCAGACAGGAGCCAGGTGGTCCGGGAGGTCAGAGGCGGAAGCAGCAGTTCCGGATGGCGACAGGGGGCGCGGTGGTGCGCCGCAGATGAGGCGCCTGCAGTGGCGCTTCAAAAAACACCGGGAAGGCGATCTGCAAACTGAAATTGGCAGGCAAAGCGCTGATGGCGACGGGGGAGGTCAGCTCATGCTTGTCGGCCGACTGATGACCCGCTTGGCAATGTGCCTGACATAGGTTGGGTTGCTGATCGTCCATGGTGAGCGGCATGGCTTCGGCGCAGGGCATTCCGGCCTCGGCCATGGCGGCCGCCTCGGCGATTTTTGGTTCAGAACCGGGACAAATGTAGCCTGCCACCGCCAGCTGCATGAACAACAGGCTAACCAGTGCGAAGAGCACTGTGATCAGGCGTTGGTGGCGGTTTCGGATCATTGCTTGAGTTTAAGAGACATGTGACCGGTGGAGCGCCCGAAAGTTCCGCCTTCGGCGATTGTTGCCCGAAAACCGATGCCGGCCCTAGCTTACTAATCGGAACCTAAGTTGAGCTTGCGATAGCCATGCGCGCTCGTTGAAGCCGGTCTAACCCGCGTTTAGGGTAAGCACACTCATTTTTCCAGATTTTCTACGCCTTCAGCAGACGGCCAATTGACTTACCGCAAATCAGACTCACACTGGCGCTGAAATAGTCCGAGCCCGTCGGCTTCAGGTCGACACCCGTTCGTAGATAAACGTACACCGCGGCGCGCCTCTCGCAATCGTGTTGACTGGGGAGTTGCCGCGATGGAAGCGCATGATCGGCGAATACTCGTTGAAAACCGTTTCGTCTGAACGGCAGAATGCCAGGGTGATCGCCGGATTGCCCATGTCCCTGAAACATTCGTGGAACCGACACCGGACGACGTCGAGCGTGACCCGGGAGTCCGAGCGTTGGATGCCGTCGTTCTCGTTGGTACTGATGAAACCTTCCCGCATCTGCGTTTCGTGCGCATCGTGGAAGAAATCCCAAGTTCGAGCCTTTCCGCCAGGCGGGAAGTACGCCTTCCGCTGGACGGCACATCCCAGGTCGTGCAGAAAGGACTGGGTTGTGGAGAGTGCCCGCTCGGCGCCCTGAGCCTTCACCAGTTCGTTATACAGGACGCCAACCAGCAGGAAAGTGTCTTTCACCCGCCGCAGTTGCGCGTCGTCGCCTGGCTTCGAGAATTGCTTCTTGTAAGTTCCTGCGAGAGCGAAGAGTTTCGGAATGAGGACAAAGCGTCGCCAGCCGAGTACCGGCTGCAAGTGTCGGTTCAACAGCTTGGGTACCGTGAACAGGAGGGTGCCCAAGCGACGCCGGGCGTCAAGGGCGGGATCCAGATGGGCGTCTGTTTTCATTTTTCGGCGCATGACGAACTCTGTTTCAATCCGCGTCCCGATCTGATGGACCTGCGGGTGCATTGGGTAGGTGTACTCGTTTTGCTCCGCAGTACGAACGGGCTCAGCAGTTTCATTGAATTGATGGGCCTGCCCTGGTGGCCGTGCCCCGCGTTTTGGTCGTGGTTCATACCCACGCCAGCCAGATGCTGTTCTTCTCGTTGCATGATGTCGTTCTGCCTTTGTGGCTCCAATTGTCGCTACGCACATCCGAGGAGTGGCCGTGATTTCTGAAAGATTCGAAAAAATTAACCTAAGCTATTGATTTAAAAGAGTAAATATGGGGCGTCTCAGAAAACCGAAAATAAAGCACACTAAGGCGTAGCCAACCCGTGACTCCCCCGCGCCGACTCAGCGAGCTTCGTTCCGTCTTGCAGCGACGCGATCAGAGGGCAGGAAACGTTCCCCTTGCGCGCATGGCAGGCACACACCAACTCAGACAGCACGGTCTCCATGCGCGCCAAGTCGGTCATTCTCGCGCGCACATCCGTGAGCTTGCGCTCGGCCAGGCTACTGGCTTCCGAGCAATGCGCACCATCTTCCAATCGCAGTAGTTCGGCAATTTCATCCAGACTGAAACCCAGCCGCTGGGCTGATTTCACGAACCGCACCCGTGTGACATCCGCCTCGCCATAGCGGCGGATGCTGCCATAAGGCTTGTCCGGCTCTGGCAACAACCCCTTGCGCTGATAGAACCGGATGGTCTCCACGTTGACCCCGGCCGCCTTGGCAAAAACGCCGATGGTCAGATTCTCCAACTCGCTTTTCATATCGCTTGACTCCGTACATGACTACGGAAGTAAGCTTACGCCATCCCATTCAGATTCGAAAGGAAACGCACATGGCTGAACCGCAAAATGGGCGCGGGGCGCTCTTCACTGGAGGGCTGGCCGCCATCCTCGCGTCCACCTGCTGCCTTGGGCCGCTGGTGCTGATCACCCTGGGATTTAGCGGAGCATGGATCGGCAACCTGACGACGCTGGAACCCTACAGTCCCGTTTTCATTGGCGTGGCACTGGTGGCCATGTTTTTCGCCTGGCGGCGCATCTTCCGTCCGGCGCAAGCCTGTAAACCGGGAGACGTGTGCGCGATTCCTCAGATACGAGCGATCTACAAGTTCCTTTTCTGGGTCGTGGCCGCACTGGTTATGGTCGCGCTCGGATTCCCGTACATCGCACCACTTTTTTATTGACCACAGGAGCCCATCATGAAGAAGTTGTTTTCCGCCCTTGCCCTGGTTGCCGTCATTGCGCCCGTGTGGGCTGCTACCCAGACCGTCACTCTGTCCGTACCGGGCATGACTTGCGCCGCTTGCCCGATCACCGTCAAGAAGGCAATTTCCAAGGTTGATGGCGTGCAAAAGGTTGAAGTGAGCTACGAGAAACGGGTAGCCGTTGTCAGCTTCGACGATGGCAGGACCAGTGTGCAGAAGCTCACCAAGGCGACCGAGGACGCCGGCTACCCATCCAGCGTCAAGCGCTGAGCCACCCCGTCAACTCTGGAGAATCACCATAAACCTTCTCGACTCCATAGGCAACAAGGCCGGCGGGCTGGGCTCCGTCGTGTCCGCCATGGGCTGCGGGGCCTGCTTTCCGGCTCTCGCCAGCTTCGGCACGGCCATAGGGCTGGGCTTTTTGAGCGAGTACGAGGGCCTGTTCATCACCCGGCTATGCCTTGTTTGCCGCTCCGGCTTTGCTGGCATATGCGCTAGGTTGGCTGAGTCACAGGCAATGGCACCGGAGCCTGCTCGGGATGGTCGGCCCAGCTATCGTGCTGGCGGCCATGCTCTTGTTTTTTGGCAATTGGTGGACGGCGAACCTCCTCTATGTCGGTCTGGCCTTGATGGTCGGGGTGTCGATCTGGGATCTGCTCTCACCGGCCAACCGCCGCTGCGAACTACCACCCAAACACGGCTAACTGCATTGGCAGTTGCCGAAACGAAAAGGAACGATGCAATGTATTTGAGTATCACCGGAATGACCTGCAACTCGTGCGCGACACATGTCAAGGAAGCCCTGGAGAAAGTGCCGGGCGTGCTGTCGTCGCTCGTGTCCTACCCGAACAGCTCTGCGCAACTCGCCACCGATCCCGGCACCTCGCCAGAGGCGCTCACCGCTGCCGTGGCAGGCCTCGGCTACAAGGCCACACTCGCCGATGCCCCATCCACTTCAGTGCAGGGCGGATTGATTGGCAAGTCGCTGGGATGGCTGGGCGGCGGCGACAAGGCTGGCGGTGATGGGGGTGGACTGCATATCGCCGTCATCGGTAGCGGCGGGGCCGCGATGGCGGCGGCGCTGAAGGCCGTCGAGCAAGGCGCGCATGTGACCCTCATCGAGCGCGGCATCATCGGCGGCACCTGCGTCAATGTCGGCTGCGTGCCGTCCAAGATCATGATCCGCGCCGCCCACATCGCCCATTTGCGCCGAGAAAGCCCATTCGACGGTGGCATCGCAGCGACCGCGCCTGCGATTGACCGCGGCCTTCTGCTGGCCCAGCAGAAGTCCCGAGTCGATGAGTTGCGCCACGCCAAATACGAGGGCATTCTGGACAGCAACCCGGCCATCACCGTTCTGCACGGTGATGCGCGTTTCAAGGACAACCAAAGCCTTGTCGTCCGTTTGAAGGATGGCGGCGAGCGCGTGGTGGCGTTCGACCGCTGCCTGGTCGCCACCGGTGCCAGCCCGGCCGTGCCGCCGATTCCAGGCTTGAAAGAGTCACCCTACTGGACTTCGACCGAAGCCTTGGTCAGCGACACCATTCCCCAGCGCCTGACCGTGATCGGATCGTCGGTGGTGGCGCTGGAACTGACGCAGGCCTTCGCCCGGCTGGGTAGCCAGGTCACGATTCTGGCGCGCAACACCTTGTTCTTCCGCGAGGACCCGGCCATCGGCGAGGCCGTCACAGCCGCGTTTCGTGCCGAGGGCATCGAGGTGCGGGAACACACGCAAGCCCGCCAGGTCGCCCATGTGAGCGGCGAATTCGTGCTGACCACGGGGCAGGGCGAAGTGCGTGCCGACAAGCTGCTGGTCGCTACCGGCCGGACACCCAATACGCGCAGCCTGGCCTTGGAAACGGCGGGTGTCGCCGTCAATGCACAGGGGTCCATCGTCATCGACAAACGAATGCACACGAACAGCCCGCTGATCTACGCTGCCGGAGATTGCACTGACCAGCCGCAATTTGTCTATGTCGCGGCAGCGGCTGGCACCCGTGCCGCCATCAACATGACCGGTGGCGACGCCGCGCTCGACCTGAGCGCTATGCCTGCGGTCGTCTTCACCGACCCGCAAGTGGCCACGGTGGGTTTGAGCGAGGCCGAGGCCCGCCAGCAGGGCATCGAGACCGACAGCCGTACGCTGAGCCTGGACAACGTGCCGCGCGCGCTGGCCAACTTCGACACCCGCGGCTTCATCAAGCTGGTGGCTGAAATTGGCTCGGGGCGGTTGATCGGCGTGCAGGCGGTCGCGCCGGATGCGGGCGAACTGATCCAGACGGCCGTGTTGGCCATCCACTCGCGCATGACCGTGCAGGATCTGGCCAACCAGTTGTTCCCATACTTGACGATGGTCGAGGGCTTAAAGCTCTGCGCGCAGACCTTCAACAAAGATGTGAACCAGCTGTCCTGCTGCGCGGGGTGAAGTTGCACCTGCATCATCAATAGCCGGATCGGACAGGTTGAATCAGTGCAACAGGAAGGGGGTGCGCAGCCTGCGCTCAAGACATACCGCGGGTGGCCGTTCTCCACCTTTGGGTCAGGCTAGATCGAAGTACGCTTGAGTCGATGGCCAATCGTTGTCTCCCGGACCCATTGCCTTACTTGGCTTGCTCAAGCGCCACGACTGTGAAGCCTGCTTCGCCTTTTTCAGCTCGGAACAGGATTTTGTCGCCTTGCTTGAGGCCCTGGAGCAGTGTGGCTTCCGGAACCTTGAACACCATTGTCATGCCAGGCATGCCCAGGTTCTCGAGTGCCTCATGTTTGATGGTCAGTTTGCTCTGTTCAAGGTCCACCTTGCGCACTTCACCGGCTGTCAGCCTCGTTGTGGCAGTCACCGTGCCCGTGTTCTGGGCGCCGGCTGGAGCGTCAATCGCAGCAATGGCAAATCCAGTAGCGCTCATGGAAAGCACGGCCGACGCAAAAAAAACATTAATCTTCGATTTCATGGAAAACTCCTAAGGATATGAATGGATCGTCCGGATGGCCTGCACCCGGCTCGGTTCCTCGCTCCGTATCAGTTGACGGATTGCTCCCGGAACAGGCGGCGCTCCGCGTCTGTCATGGCGAGGCTTGGCTTCGGGGTGTTGTGTGCAATGATGTCGGTGTGGACAAGCCTGCCGTCCTGGAACGCATAGCTATGCTGTGGGGGGAT
>ERZ1292640.429-Hain-H43-02um-R1-429-length-34167-cov-44_pt1 | contig 28692 bp, 18 predicted proteins | sample MGYA00564404_ERZ1292640 | MGnify/ENA primary metagenome ERZ1292640 (study PRJEB36523, sample SAMEA6512636) | groundwater metagenome | collected 2019-01-08 | study: AquaDiva: Metagenomics assemblies of 32 groundwater samples | reverse complement strand
GCCGTCAAGCAAGCAAGAACGAGCCTGATGGACATAGTGGGATCAAGTATACACCCGGCCGGCCCCGTTCCACCGCTCCCTTTGGTCGCGGCTCGGAAACCCTCTGCCGAGCCGTGACCGAAGGGAGCGGATCCCCTACACCTTCCAACAGACCAGCTTCAGCTCGGTCATCTCCTCGATGGCATACTTGGGGCCTTCGCGGCCGGTCCCGCTGAGCTTGACGCCGCCGTAGGGCATCTGATCGACGCGGTACTGCGGGATCTCGTTAATCATGACGCCGCCGACGTGGAGGCGTTTGGCCGCCCGGAAAGCCTTGCGGATGTCGCGCGTGTAGATACCGGCCTGCAAGCCGTAGTCGGAGCGATTCACCATCTCGATCGCTTCGTCCAAGGTGTCGAAGGAGTTGATGCCGACCACCGGCCCGAAGGCCTCCGAGCAGGCCAGCCGCACGTGAGGGGGAACGTCGGCCAGCACGGCCGGCTCGACGGTGGCGCGGCGGCGGGCGCCGCCGGTCAACAGCTTTGCGCCGGCCTGGGTGGCCTCGGCGATCCACTCTTCGATGCGCTCGGCTTCCTTCTCGGTGATCAGCGAGCTGATGTCGGTGGCGGGATCGTGCGGGTGGCCGATCTTCAGCTTGCGGGTGCCCTCGATGAAGCGGTCGAGGAACTCGTCGCGAACACCGCCATGCACGAAGATGCGCTGGATGGAAATGCACACCTGGCCGGAGTGGGCGAAGCTGCCGGCGATCGAGCGCGCGACCGCTTCGTCCAATGGCGCGTCCTCGTCCACGATGACGGCCGAGTTATTGCCCAGCTCCAGGGTCACCCGCTTCATGCCGGCCAGGCTGCGGATGCGCAGGCCGACCTCGGGGCTGCCGGTGAAGGTGACCATGGCGATGTCTTTGTGGGTGCTGAGCAGGTCGCCGATTACGCCGCCCGGGCCGGTCACCACGTTCAGCGCGCCCGCCGGCAGGCCGCACTGCTCGAATATCTCGGCCATGATCACCGCGCTGATGGGCGTGGTCGAGGCCGGCTTGTGGACGACCGTATTCCCGCCGGCCAGCGCCGGGCCGATCTTGTGCATCGAGAGGTTCAGCGGGAAGTTGAAGGGGGTGATGGCGGCGATGACCCCGAGCGGCTCGCGTATGGTCATCGCCCAGTGATCCTTGCCGGCCGGGGCGGCTTCCATCGGAATCGCCTCGCCGTGCAGCCGGTTCGCCTCTTCGCCGGAGAACAACAAGGTCTGGACGGCGCGATCCACCTCCATCCGCGCCTCCTTGATCGGCTTGCCGCTCTCGGAGCTGACCGCCAGAGCCAGCTCCTCGCTCCGCGCGATCATCTTGTGGCGCGTCCGGCGCAGCATGGTGGCCCGCTCGGCCAGCGTCATATCCCGCATCAGCGGCGCCGCTTTGAGCGCCGCCGCCACCGCCGCCTCCACCTGCTCGCGCGCGGCGACGAATATCTCGCCCACCGGCGAGCCGTCATAAGGAAGCCGGACCTGCTGCCGGTCGCCGGTCGTTACTAATTCGCCGCCAATGTGCATGGGGTATTCCATAAGACCCATGGTAGTAGGATTACCCTCCCGGCTTAATGATGGTGGTGACGGCGAAGCGGGGGTTCGGCGGGGCGCCGAAGCGCAGGTCCATCAGCTCGACGCGCACGCTGCCTTCCGGATCGTCGAGCGGCGTGAAGCGCCACAACGGGTACTGCGCGAACTCCAGGAAAGCCTGGAAGGCCGGCATGCGGCGGGCCGCTGGGTTGGGGTCGGCCTTGTACAGGATTCTGGCAGCGGCCGGGTCGAACTCCTCCAGCAGGTCCACATCCGCCAGCGCATAAAAGGACGCGGTTTCGACGAGGCCGCGCCAGCGCAGCGGGTTCAGCGGATTGGGCAGCGCAGCGACGCGGGCCGGCGGCGATCCGTTGTAGAGCCGGGCCTCGATCACCGCCACCGCCCGCGCGTGCAGCACGAACCGCCCGCAATCATAAGCGACCAGGAACAGCAGTGCAAAGACCGCCAACCCGCGGCCGGTGCCCGAGCGGGCGCCGATCTCATCCGAGACGAGCCGTGAAAGCAGCGGCGCCACCGCCGCCAGGATCAGCACCGCCCAGATAACGAGATCGACGAGGCTGGTGGTGTCCAGGCTGGACCACTTCGCCGAGAACGGCACAAAGACCCGCATGCCGTACATCGTGGTCCAGTCCAGCAGCAGATGGGACGCGACGCCCAGCGTCGCAAGCACGTAAGCCTGCTTCCACGGGGGCTTCCGGCCCGGGAGCAATTGGACGACCAGCACCACCAGCGCCGCCACCAGCGGCAGTCCCGGCAAGGCGTGAGTGATATGGCGGTGGAAACGGAAGAGGGCTTCTGTGCCGCCCAGCCGGCTGAGCAAATCGATATCCGGCGCCATTGCAGCCAGCACGAGGATGGCGTTGGCGCGCGGGCACCAGCGGTTCAGGCCGGCGCGGCTCATCGCCAGTCCGGTCAGGCTATGAGTGAGCGGGTCCATAAGCAGTCTCGGGGAACTCCGGCGGCGTCAGGATGGTCAGTGCGTCGGGCACGATCTCGACGCTGGCCGGCAGCCGCCCCGCGTAGTCCCCGTCCACCTGAACATAGACCGGCGCGCCGGGCGGCGCCGCAAAGCTCGCCCCGGCCGACCGCAGAAAGCTGATGCCCTTAGTGTGGTCAGCTCTGCCCGACAGGACGGCGGGCAGATAGATCCCGTAATACCGCAGCGTCGAGACGCCTTCGAAGATCACCACGCCGAAGTCCTGCGCCAGCAGCGAGGCGTGGGTGGCGATCTTGAGATACCCGGCGTAGTTCCGGGTGCGGCTGGCCACCGCGAACGAGCAGCGGAAGCGGCGCCCGCCTGCCTCGGCGTCGAATTCATCGAGCCTCCGGCCAATCTCCTTCAGCGCCCCGGCCCAATAAGCAAGCTGCCCCAGTCTGGACTTCAGATCGAGGTTGAGGTTGTAGACGATGTGCGCGTCGAAGCCCACGCCGGCCATGAGCAGGAAATGCCGCGAGCAAGCGCCGCCGTCCGAGCGGAGCAGGCCCACGGCGATGCGGCGCGGGACTAACTCGGCGATCCGCCGGGCCGCCGCCAGTGGGTTGCAGGGCAGCCCCAGCTCGCGCGCCAGCACGTTCGCAGTGCCGGCCGGCAACATGGCCAGCGGCACCCGCGAGCCGATCATGCCGTTGGCTGTTTCGTTCACCGTGCCGTCGCCGCCGAGCGCCAGCACCAGGTCGGCGCCTTCCTGTAGGACTTGCCGGGCCAGCCCGGTGGCGCCGCCGGGGCCGCCGGTCGGCATGGCCGTCACGCGGTGTCCCTGCGCCTCAATCGCGTGGACAACCTGGGCGACAGCCCCGACCTGCTTGCGGCGCAGGCCGCCCGCGTGCGGGTTGTAGATGATGAACGCGTTCCCGTAGGTGCCGATAATCCGTTAATTATAAGATAGAAGCGGCGATGGCCAAAGACACCATTCGTGAGATCGAGCGACTGCGGGAGACGATCCGGCGCCACGAGCACCTCTACTACGTCCTTGACCAGCCGGAGATCACCGACGCCGAGTTCGACGAGCTGATGAACCGGCTCAAGAAGATCGAGGCCGAACACCCCGAGCTGATCACCGCCGATTCACCCACCCAGCGCGTGGGCGGGAAGCCGCGCGAAGGCTTCGTCAAGGTCCGCCATAGCTCGGCCATGTTGAGCCTGGACAACGCGCTGGATGAAGCAGAACTGCGCGACTTCGACCGGCGCGTGCGGCAACTCGTTGGCGGCGCGGCCTACCGCTACGTCGCCGAGCTCAAGATGGACGGGCTTTCCATGGCCGCCTACTACCGAGACGGGGTCTTCTTCCAGGCGGTGACGCGCGGCGACGGCATCGAAGGCGAGGACGTGACCGAGAACGCCCGCACCATCCGCTCGCTGCCGCTGCGCATCGAGACGGACCTGCCGCTGGTGGAAGTGCGCGGTGAAGTGCTGCTGAGCCGCCGCGCTTTTCTCCAACTGAACGCAGACCGCGAGCGGCAGGGGCTGGCGAGCTTTGCCAACCCGCGCAACGCAGCCGCCGGCGCGATCCGCGTGCTGGATCCCTGGATCACTGCGGCGCGGCGGCTGGACTACTCGCCTTACTTCCTCCTGGCCGGCGGCAGTCCCTGTCTCGACAGCCACTGGGAGGCGCTGGAGACGCTGGCCGCGATGGGCTTCAAGGTCAACCCGCACCGGCGCCGGTGCGGCGATGTCGAGGAGCTGCTGGACTTCTGCCGCGAGTGGGAGGAAAAACGCGAGCAGTTGCCTTTCGAGATCGATGGAGTGGTGGCCAAGATAGACTCGGTGGCCCAGCAGCGGGCGCTGGGCTGGACGGCCAAAGCGCCGCGCTGGGCCATCGCCTTCAAGTACGCCGCCCGCCAGGCCGAGACGGTGGTGGAGGACATCGGCGTCCAGGTTGGGCGCACCGGCGCGCTCACTCCGGTGGCGCACCTGCGGCCGGTTGCGGTCGGCGGCGTCACCGTTTCGCGCGCCACACTGCACAACGAGGACGAGATCGAGCGCCTCGGCGTCGAAATCGGCGACACGGTGGTAGTGGAGCGCAGCGGCGACGTGATCCCCAAGGTGGTGCGCGTCGCGAGCCACGGCAGCCCGCGGCGTCCGTTCCGCATGCCGCCACAGTGCCCGGTGTGCGGCGGCCAGGTGGTGCGCGAGGAAGGCGAGGTGGCCACCCGCTGCATCAACACCAACTGCCCGGCGCGGCTGAAGGAGTCCATCCTGCACTTCGCCGCGCGCGGCGTGATGGACATCGACGGCATGGGCGAGGCGCTGGTGGACCAGTTGGTCGCTCGCGGGCTGGTGGCCAGCGTGGCTGACATCTACGAGCTGAAGCTGGAGCCGCTGGTCGAGCTGGAGCGGATGGGGCAGAAGTCGGCCGAGAAGTTGCTGCGTAACATCGAACAGTCGAAGCAGAACCCGCTGCCGCGGGTGCTGACGGCACTCGGCATCCGCTTCGTCGGCGAGCGCACGGCACAGTTCCTCGCCGAAGCCTTCGGCGGCCTGGATGAAATCGCCGCCGCGGATCCGGAGGCGCTCGAAAGCGCCGAGGAGGTGGGTCCCAAGGTGGCCCAGAGCATCTACCAGTTCTTTCGCGAGCCGCGCAACGAGGAACTGGTCAAGCGGCTAAGGAAGGTCGGCCTGCAATTCGAATACAAAGAGCGCCGCCGGCGCGGCGATCAACTGGCGGGCCTCACCTTTGTTCTCACCGGCACGCTTCCCGGCCTCACGCGCGACGAAGCGAAGGCGCTGATCGAGGCGGCCGGCGGTAAGGTGACCGGCTCGGTGAGCAAGAAGACCGATTACGTGGTGGCCGGCGAGGAGGCGGGATCGAAGCTGGACAAGGCGCGTGCGCTGGGCGTGCCGGTCATCGACGAAGGCAGGCTCCGCGAGCTGTTGGGTGGGCAGCGTGGATAGCGGCAACCGGCGTTCGCTCGCCATCCGGGGCGCGCTGTTTTTGCTGGCGCTGGCGCTGCCCGCCCGCCTGGCCTGGCAGGGCCGCGACGTCCCCTTCCTCGGGCATTTCCACGACGACGGCCTCTACTGGGTGTCCGCCAAGTCGTTGGCCGAGGGCGCCGGCTACCGCATCGCCAGCCTTCCCGGAGAGCCGCACCAGACCAAGTATCCGCCGCTCTATCCCGCTTTGTTGGCGGTGATTTGGAAGATCCAGCCGGGCTTCCCGGGCAACGTGACGCCGGCGCTGGTTGTGTCGTGGCTGGCCCTGCCGGCTTACCTGCTGCTCACCAGCGCGTTGCTCACCGCGATGGGCGTGGGGAGGACTCGCGCCTGGGTGATCTGCCTGATTCTGGCCGCGCACCCCCGCGTCGGTTTCCTCGGCGCCAACCTGATGGCGGACCTGCTGTTCTGCGCGCTGATTTCAGCCGCGCTATGGATGGCGCATCGAGGCGAGAAGCCCGGGGTCGCCGGCCTGCTGGCGGGCGCGGCCTTTCTGGCCAAGGTGGCCGCCCTCCCACTGCTGGTGACTGCGCCCTTGTGCTATCTGCTGCGAAAACGCCACCGGCACGCGGCACTGTTCGCCGCCGGCATGCTGCCGGCTGTGCTGGGATGGACGCTGTGGACGATGCGGCGGGCGCCGGCCTCCACCGATCCGGCCCTGCTGTACTACACGAACTACCTGGGCTACTACCGCGCCACCGTCTCCTGGTCGGATCTGCCGCTGGTGCTCGCGAAGAACGCCGCCGGGCTGCTGGCGAATATCTGCGACCTTGTTCTCCCGGCCAGCAGCGCCATCCTGCCGACGGCGGTGGTGTGGTTGCTGGCCCTGGCTTTCATCGGCGCCGCGATTCGCTGGGCGCGGCGAGCGCACGCGCTCCAGTACTTGCTGTTCGCGGCGGGCTACGCCGGCCTGTTTCTGTTTTGGAATTTTCCGCCCAACGAGCGGTTCCTTTTACCGCTGTACCCGCTGTTGCTCGCCGCGTTGGTGGAGGCATGGGTGGAGGTCAGCGACTGGTCGCGCGGCGGGCACTGGAGTCCCTCCGCGATCCGGCGCGCGGCGGTGGTCCTGGCGCCGCTTCCTCTCGCCGGCCTGCCCGGCCTGGCCATCGGCGGCATCTGCCTCGGCCACGCCCAGTTGCCTGGACTGTACGAGGCGCGCCGCCAGGTGCTGGCCGATCACCGCAAAGCCTACGAGTGGATCAGGCGGAACACGCCAGCGAGCGCCAACTTCATTGCCTTCGAGGACCCCAACCTTTACGCGTATACGGGCCGCCGGGCCCGGCGCCAGCCGGCCTCGGCCATGACCTTTTACCGGCTCACCGACCGTCAATCCATCCTCGAACCGCTGGCCGCGCTGCCCGATGCCGCCGCCGGACGGTACCGATACCTGCTGGTGAGCCCGACCGACTACCCCGATGAGTTGCTGGAGAGCGAGCGTGTTTGGCTGCGGCAGCGTATGGAGGAGAGATTCGGCTCGCGCGCCGTATTCCGCTCCGGGGAGGTCAGGGTTTACGAGCTGGGGGCGAAATGAAACGGCGCCCCGCAAGGAGCGTAGGATTGTTAGCTATGACAAAGCGCGTTTTTCTGATCGGCTGCCTGCTCGGTTCACTGGGCCAGGCCGGCGACCTGTTCCGCGATGACTTCTCGCGTTACCCGCCCGGCGGGCTCTCTGAGCCGCTGGGGCAGTTGAACGCGGCCATTCAGGAGTACCACTACCTCGCGCACCGCGGTGTGCCGCTGGGTCCGTGGGCCAACGCCATCTGCCACCTCGACGCCTGGGCCGCCGGCGACGAGGACGGCCAGCCGTACCTGGAGCAGCACCTCGTCAACGACCAGGCGCGGATCATGAACGCGATCTTCATCACCGGCGATCCCGAGTGGAGAGATTACACGGTGGAGGTGAAGATCAAGCCGCTCTCGGTGGCGGAAATGGCCGGCGTGGTCTTCCGCTACCACACCAACCGGCACTACTACCTGTTCGCGCTGAGCGGCGGCGACAAGGCGCGGCTGGCCTTGCGGCTGCCGCTCGAGAAAACGTTTCGCGTGGCCGAATGGCGCGAGCTGGGCGCCGTCGAGTTCCGCTACGACACCAGGCGCTACTACAGCCTGAAGGTGGAAAACCAGGGGGCGCGGATACGGGCCTCGATCGACGGCAAGCTGGTGCTCGAAGCCGAGGACGGCGAAATCCTCAAGGGCAAGGCGGGGATCACGGCCAACATTCCGGCGCGGTTCCAGGAGTTTCGCGTCAGCGCCCCGGACGCGGCCCAGCGCGCGATCGAAGAGCGCATCCGGGGCCGCGAGGCGGAACTGGCGCGGCTGCGGGCGGCCAACCCGCTGCCGAAACTGTGGAAGAGGTTCGCCACGCCGAAGTTCGGTGCCGGGCGCAACGTGCGCTTCGGCGACCTGGACGGCGACGGCGCGCTCGACATGCTGATCGGCCAGAACATCCCCCGGGCGCGAGGCGACGGCTACGATCACGTCAGTTGCCTGACGGCGGTGACCCTGGACGGGAAGGTCCTTTGGCAGTCGGGCCGCCCCGACCCGCGCAACGGCCTGCTGACCAACGACACGCCGTTCCAGGTCCACGATCTGGACGGCGACGGCCGCAACGAGGTGGTGCTGGTGCGCGACTTCAAGCTGCAAGTTCTCGAGGGCGCCACTGGGAAGCTGCGGCAGTGGGCGTGGATGCCCGAGAAGCCGCCGGCCAAGGAGCGGCCCTACGAGCTTGAAAACGGCGACTCGATCGCCTTTGTGAACCTCGCCGGCGGCAAGCACCGCCAGGAGATCCTGGTGAAAGACCGTTACCGCACCTTCTGGATCTTCTCGCGCGACCTGAAGCTGTTGTGGCAGGGCCAGGGCCAGACCGGGCATTATCCTCATCCGTGGGACATCGACGGCGACGGCCGCGACGAGATCGCCATCGGTTACGCGCTGTGGAACCACGCCGGGCGCCAGCTTTGGAGCCGTGACAGCGAACTCCGGGACCACGCCGACGGCATCGCGATCGCCAACATGAGCGGGGATCCCAAGGCGCCGCCGCGCGTCTACGCCTGCGGCAGCGACGAGGGCTACCTGATGTTCGACAAGGACGGCGCTGTTCTCAAGCACGTCCGCATCGGCCACGCCCAGAGCCCCAGCATCGGCAAGTACCGCCGCGACGTGCCCGGCCTGCAACTGATCACCGTGAATTACTGGAAGAACCCCGGCATTGTCACGCTGTTCGATCATGACGGCAACATCCTCGTCCAGGACGAGCCGATTCACAGCGGCAGCCCGCTGCTGCCGGTCAACTGGCGCGGCGACGGCCAGGAATTCGCGCTGCTGTCCGGCAACGTGCGCGAGGGCGGGATGATCGACGGCCACCTGCGCCGCGTGGTGATGTTCCCCGACGACGGCCATCCCGATCTGGCCTACTACGTCGCCGACGTCACCGGCGACGCCCGCGACGAGGTGATCCTCTGGGACCAGCAGCGCGTGTGGATCTACACCCAGGACCGTCCCTTCACCGGCCCGCGCATCTACGCGCCGCTGCGCAGCCCCGACTACAACGAGTCGAACTACCGCACCACGGTGTCGCTGCCAGGGTGGAAGTGAGCCCCCAACGCCCGTGCTTCCGCCGCCGTCAGCTTGCGATACTTGCCGATTTCCAGCGCGCCGATGCGCAGCGTGCCGATCCCCGTCCGGACCAGCTTCAGCACGCGGCTGTCCAGCGCCTCGACCATGCGGCGCACCTGGCGGTTGCGGCCCTCAGTGATCGTGATTTCGAAGAAGGTGCGGTTGCCCGAATCGCGCAGCCGGGTCACCTCGGCCGGCCGCGTGGGCCCGTCGCCGAGCGTGACGCCGCGGCGGAGCGCTTCCAGTTGTTCGTCGCTGAGCCGGCTCGCGGTCTTCACCAGGTATGTTTTCGGGACCTTGTAATCCGGGTTGGTGAGGCGCTCGGCCAGCCGCGTGTCGTTGGTCAGGAGCAGCAGCCCGCTGGTGTCCAGATCCAGGCGGCCCACCGGGAAAACCCACGCCTCGACATCGGCGATCAGGTCGTACACCGTCGGCCGCCCGGCGGGGTCTCTGTAAGTGGTGAGATAGCCTGTGGGCTTGTATAGAAGCAGGCAATGCTGCTGGCGCGCGCGAATCGGTTTGCCGTCGAGGGTGACGCGGTCCCGTTTCGGGTCCACCCAGTGATCCGGCTTCAGGACCGCCTTGCCGTTGACGCGCACGCGGCCGGCGGCGATCCAGCCCGCCGCCTCGGTGCGCGACCCCAGCCCGGCTTTCGAGAGCACCCGGTCGAGCGTCCTCAGCGCCTGGGGCGGGTGTGCTGCCGCTCTTTTCTTTCTCGCCGCCACTGTTCTAGAATACCCAGTCGGCCCGGCAACGACATTTTTTGCCGATTATTCGTGGCAATTCTCCGTCATGTGTGGTAAATTCCGGACCGTTGGGTGTAAATTATGTGCCTGGAGACCGATGACGAGCACGATTCTCGTACGCGGGGCGCGGCAATTGCTCACTTTGCGCGGCCCCGCGGAGCCGCGCCGCGGCTACGCCATGAACGATCTCGCCGTGATCGAGGACGGCGCGGTGCTGATCCGCGACGGCGTCATCGTTTGCGTCGGCCCGAGCCGCCGCCTGGAGAACCTGGCCGAAGCGCGCCACGCACGGGAGATCGACGCCGCCGGCCGGGTGGTGATGCCGGGCTTCGTGGACAGCCACACCCACCTGGTCTGTGGCCCGCCGCGTCTCGACGAATACGAATTACGCCTGGCCGGCGCCAGCTACGAGGAGATCGTGCGGTCCGGCGGCGGCATCTTCTCCAGCGTCCGCGCCGTGCGCGCCGCCTCCACTCAGCGGCTGGAGCTGCAGGCCCGGCACATACTGAAGAGCTTCATCCGCCACGGCACCACGACGCTGGGGGCCAAGTCCGGCTACGGGCTGGATGAGACGGGCGAGCTGCGCATCCTGCGGGCCACCGCCGTGCTCGACGGCGACCCGCTGGACGTGATCCCGAGCTATTTTGGGGCTCACGCCGTACCGCCGGAGTTCGCCGGCCGCGCCGACGACTATATCGAGTGGATCTGCTCGCATATGATGCCGCTGATCCGCAAGCGCCGGCTGGCGCGCCTGGTCGATATCCGGTGCGAGCAGGGCGGCTTCACCGTCGAGCAGGCCCGCCGCTATCTTTACTACGCCCGCGAGCTCGGGTTCCTGCCGCGAATCCATACCGAGCAATACTCCAACTCCGGCGCCGTGCGCCTGGCGGTGGAACTGGGCGCCGTCAGCGCCGATCACCTTGAACGCATCGGCCCGGACGACATACTGGTCCTGGCCGACTCCACCACCATCGCCACGCTCATGCCCGGCGTAACGTTTCACCTCGGCTTGAGCCGGTTCGGGCCCGGCCGCGCCCTCATCGATGCCGGTGCGGCGGTGGCACTGGCCACCGATTTCAACCCCGGCACCAGCCCCACCTGCAACATGCAGATGATCCTGTCGCTGGCCTGCACCCGGATGCACATGACACCGGCCGAGGCGATCACCGCCGCCACCATCAACGGCGCTCATGCGCTCGGTTGCGCCGAGCGCCTCGGTTCGCTCGAGCCCGGCAAGCAGGCCGACCTGGTCTTCTTTGACGCGAAGGACTACCGCGAGATTTCTTACCATTTTGGCGTGAACCTGGTGGCCATGGTGATGAAGCGCGGCCTGGCGCTGTACCGGCAAGGCGAGGTCAGGTGGGGCGCAGACTAGCCGAGTGCGTGCCGAATTTCTCCGAGGGACGCGACCCGGAGAAGGTGAAGGCGATCGCGGAGGCCATGCGCGCGGTGGCCGGCGCGGTCGTGCTGGACCAGCAACTCGACGCCGATCACAATCGCTCGGTCATCACCCTGGCGGGGACGCCCGAGGCTGTTGTCGAGGCCGCCGTGCGCGGCGTCGGCAGGGCGGTCGAGCTGATCGATCTCAACCGCCACGCCGGCGTGCACCCGCGCATCGGCGCGGCCGACGTGGTCCCGTTCGTGCCCCTCGAGGGCGTCACGCTGGAGCAGTGCGCCGAGCTCGCCTGGCGCGCCGGCGATGAGATCTGGCGCAGGTTCCAGGCGCCGGTTTACTTCTATGAGGCCGCCGCCCGCCGCCCCGACCGCGCCAGCCTGGAGCGCGTTCGCCGCGGCCAGTTCGAAGGCCTGCGTGAGCGGGTGCTTACAGATCCCGAGCGGCGGCCGGACGTGGGCGGGCCGGGGCTGCATCCAACCGCCGGAGCCACCGCCGTCGGCGCGCGCAGGTTCCTGATCGCTTACAACATCAACCTGGACACGCTGGATGTCGAAGTGGCCCGTAGTATCGCCCGCGTGATCCGGCAGTCCGCCGGCGGGTTTCCCTACGTGAAGGCGATGGGCGTGAGCCTGGCTTCGCGCAGCCTGGTCCAGGTCTCCATGAACCTGACCGACTTCGAACAGACGCCGGTCGAGCGCGTTTTCGAGGCCGTGCGCGCCCAGGCCGAGCGTTGCGGCGTCCGAATCGCGGACAGCGAGATCGTCGGCCTGATCCCCCGCAAGGCGCTGGAAATGGCCCCGGAGTTCTACCGGCGCTGTGGTAACTTTCGTCCCGAGCTGGTGCTGGAGGAGCGCCTGGCCAAGGCGCTGTTAGAATCGGACTAGTGCTGGTTGGCATCCAAACCGCGGGCCAGCGGCCCGCATGGCTCCGCGCGCCGGCGCCGGCTGGCGGCAACTACCGCGAGCTGAAGGCGCTGGTGGCCCGGCTCGGGCTGCACACCGTTTGCGAGAGCGCCGCCTGCCCGAACGTCGGCGAGTGCTGGAACCGGCGCGCCGCGACCTTCATGATCCTCGGCGACGTCTGCACGCGACGCTGCGGCTTCTGTGCCGTGCGGAAGGGCGGGCCGCTGCCGGTCGATTACGATGAGCCGCGGCGCGTGGCCGAAGCGGTGGCGGCGCTGGGCCTGCGCTACGCGGTCATCACCAGCGTCAACCGCGACGACCGCAAGGACGGCGGCGCCGAGCTGTTTGCGCTGACCATCACGGCGATTCGCGAGCGCGTGCCTGCCTGCGGCGTCGAGGTTCTCATCCCGGATTTCCAGGGCTCGCAGGCGGCCATGGACACGGTTCTCGAAGCGGCGCCCGACGTGCTCAACCACAACATCGAGACGGTGCCGCGTCTCTACCGCCAGGTGCGGCTGGGCGCCCGCTACGAGCGGTCGCTCGATCTCCTCGCTTACTCCAAGCGCGCCCGCCCGGGCATTCCCACCAAGTCCGGGCTGATGCTCGGGCTGGGCGAAACCAACGCCGAGGTCCTCGAGGTAATGCGCGACCTGGCCGCTCACGGCGTTGACATCCTCACGCTGGGGCAGTACCTGCGTCCCTCGCTGAAGCACCTGCCGGTGCTCCGCTACGTCGCGCCGGAGGAGTTCGCCGAATTGCGGCGCGGCGGCATCGAGATGGGTTTCCGGCACGTGGAAGCCGGGCCGCTGGTGCGCAGCTCTTACCACGCGGCCGAAGCCGCGGGAGGCTGACATGATCCGCTGCCGCTCCAGGCTTCTTCTCGCCTGCCTGCTCGTTCTTCCCCCCGCTGTGTCTGCCGATCGCCATCCCGGTGCGTCCTGGGACAAGGCAGCCTCGGTCGAAAAGCTCGGCTGGTCGGTGGCGAAACTTACGGAGGCCAGGGAATATTCCCGATCCATCGATTCGGCGGCGGTGATGATCGTCCAGGACGGGCTCGTAGTGGACGAGTGGGGCGAGCCGGCCCGCAAGTTCAACCTGCATTCGATCCGCAAGAGCATCCTGAGCGCGCTGTACGGCATCCACATGAAGGAGGGCCGCATCCGCCTTCACAGGACGCTGGAACAACTGCGCATTGACGACAACGAGCCCGCGCTGACGCCGGTCGAGAGGAAGGCCACCGTGCACGATCTGCTGAAGGCCCGCTCCGGCATCTACCATCCGGCGCTCTATGAGACGCCCTCGATGAAAGCGGCCCGCCCGCCGCGCGGCATCCACCCGCCCGGCGCGTTCTGGTATTACAACAACTGGGATTTCAACGCGCTCGGCGCCATCTTCGAGCAGGAGACCAACACCAGGATCTTCGAGGAGGTCAAGCGCCGCCTGGCCGAACCGCTCCAGATGGAGGACTACCAGGTGGAGGACGGGCAATACGTTCGCGGCGCCGATTCGATCCATCCGGCTTACCCGATCCGCATGACGGCGCGCGACCTGGCCCGCTTCGGCCTGCTCTATCTGCGCCAGGGGAAGTGGCGCGGCCGTGAGATCGTTCCCAAGAACTGGGTGCGGGACAGCGTCCGGTCATACTCCGATGCCGGCGAAGCCGGCGGTTACGGCTACATGTGGTGGGTGGCGGCCGGCGGCCGGCACTTCCCCGGCGTGACGCTGAAGGACGGCTCCTACTCGGGGCGCGGCGCGGGCGGCCACTTCGTGGTCGTCATTCCCGACCACAAGCTGGTGGTGGTGCACCGCGTGAATACCGACCAGCCGACGCGGGGAGTGACCAGCGCCCAGTTCGGACGCCTGCTGGCGCTGATTCTGGAGGCCAAGACCAGGCGTTGAGCCGGCGGGCGCGGATGGCCAACACTAAGATCGTCGCCACGCTCGGGCCGGCCAGCGATGCGTCCGAGATCATTCGGCAACTGCTGGCGTGCGGGGTCGATGTGTTCCGGCTCAACGCGTCGCACGGCTCCCTGGAAGAACACGCGCGCCGAATCGAGCGGGTGCGCGCCCTGGCGGCGGGGACGGGCGCGAGCGTGGGCATCCTGCTCGACCTCCAGGGCCCGAAGATCCGGCTGGGGACGTTCGAGGGCGGGCGAGCCGTTCTTCAGACGGGCGCCGCGTTCACCATCACCACCGAGCCGGTCACCGGCACCGGCGAACGCGCCTCAACAGGTTATGCCGCCTTCGCCCGCGACGTGAAGCCGGGCGACCGGGTTCTGCTCAACGACGGCGCAGTCGAGTTGCGCGTGCTTGCGACCGACGGCGTCGCGGCCCGCTGCCGCGTCGTTTCCGGCGGGCCGGTGGGCGATCGCAAGGGGATCAACCTGCCCGGAGTTGCGGTGAGCAGCCCGGCTCTGACCGACAAGGACATGGCCGACCTGCGTTTCGGCCTCGAAGCCGGCGTGGATCTGATCGGGCTGTCGTTCGTACGCGGCGCCGGGGACGTGCGGGTGCTGCGGGAGCACTTGCGCGCCAGACAAGTCGGGAGACTTATCCCACCGATCGTCGCCAAGATTGAGAAGCCCGAGGCCTGGGAGAGCCTGGACGGCATCCTGGAAGAGGCGGACGGCGTGATGGTGGCGCGCGGCGACCTGGGCGTCGAGGTGGCGCTGGAGAAGGTGCCGTTCATCCAGAAGGCGATCATCGAGCGGGCCCGGTTGCGGGGAAAGTTCGTGATTACGGCCACGCAAATGCTCGAGTCGATGGTGGAGAATCGCTCCCCAACGCGCGCCGAGGTCAGCGACGTGGCCAACGCCATTTACGACGGCACCGATGCGGTGATGCTCTCGGCGGAGACTTCGGTGGGCAGGCATCCGGTGGAGGCCGCCGGGATGATGGAGCGCATCGTGGCCGAGACAGAAGGTCCGCTGCGCCGGCGCGGGTTCCCCGAGTTGCCGCTGCCGCCCGACGCCGGCATCGCCGAGATCGTGGCCCAGGCCGCCTGGCAGGCGGCGCGCTTCGCGTGCGTGTCGGCGATAGTTGTCTTCACCGCCAGCGGCTCGAGCGCCCGGCTGATCGCCTGCCGCCGCCCGCCGGCGCCGCTCTACGCCCTCACGCCCAGCGAAACTACCGCGCGCCAGCTTGCCCCGGTTTACGGCGTCCGCGCCGTGGTTACGCCGGAGCTGAGATCGACCGACGAGATGCTCGCCTGCCTCGACCGCGTGCTTCTGGAGCGGCGCCTGCTGAACCGAGGCGACAAAGTTGTGTTCGTCGCCGGCCAGCCGATCGGCCGCCCGGGCACGACCAACTTAATGAAGCTCCACACGGTGGGCGAGCTCGGTTGAGCGCTACCGCGACTGGTACACCCGCCGCGCCTCGGCGAACTGCGCCAGCACGTGCTGCTTTTCGCGCTCCGAGCGCCACCAGGGCCACTGTGAGGCCAGCTCGCTGAGCTTGTCGATCCAGCGGATGAAATACTCCGCCGAGGCGCGATTGCGGATCGGCTGCTCGCCCACGTAGACGCGGATGGCGTTGGTGGCCGCCTGCAAGTAATTCCCATCGAGGAAGCGGTACGGGGGGCCTTCCGCGTAGAGCGAGAACCAGGTGCTCTCTGTCAGAGGGACCCGCTCGCGGAAGGCGCCTGCAACACTGAGCTGCTTGAGGGCGCGGCCGTTGGCATAGATGACAACTTTCTCGAGCGGCGCGATCGAGGTCACGGAGCCTTCGAGCGTGACCGTGCCGCCCGCGGCCGCAAGCCGGATCGCGTCGCCGGGCAGGCGGCCGTTCACGCGAAACTCCAGCAGCGGCCCGGTGGTAAAGAAGGTGCGGCCCTTGCGCAGCGCTTCGAGCCACGCCGCGACGCTGAACTCCTTGTCCAAAAACGCATAGGTGCGCACGCTGCCAATGAGCTTGCCGCGGTGGAGGTCGGTGATCGAGTCTTCACCACCGGCGGGCCAGATGGGCAGGTCATTGTTCAGGGCATGATGCCAGACGGCAAGCTGGGCGCGGCTGGCCTGCGACCATTCCAGCGCATCCACCGTGCCCAGGGCCGCGTCCACCGGGAACGCCTTGGCTACGCCCAAGCCGCCCTCCAGCGGATCGCGCTCGCCGCCGAAAGCGTGCACGTAGCCAGTGACCGCGCCCTGCGCCTTCGCCTTGCGGAACATGTCGGTGTTGCTCGGATATAGGCTTTCGATGGCCGTGCCTTCGTAGCCGGTCGTGAACGGCGAGATGAGGTGGTCCTTCAGCCCGAGCAGAAACACGTGACCCCAAAACGGCGGGCGGTACTCCTCGCCCACAATCACCTTCACTGCCGGATCGCGCTGGGAGACGGGATGCTCGCCGCCGCCGGGGACGAAGTGCTGCCAGTCGAGCACACGGTTGTCCTTGTTGGCGACGAGCGCGCAGACGATCTCCTGCCCCTCGGCGCGCGACATCAGCATCAGGTCCTCCAGGCCGTGGCGCAGGTTGCCGCCGTAGCTGGTGTGCACGTGCGTGGAGCCGCCGCGCCAGCCCTTAGCGGCAAAGTCGGTCACGCGCCGCAGCGTGAGGGTGAGCCGCGCTGTCTCCTCGGGCTTGACTTCCACTTCGCCCTGCGTTGGGCGGTGTTCGAAGCCCTTGACGGCGGTGAGCGTCATCTTTCCCGGCGGTACTTCGAGGGTGAATTCGCCGGCGGTGTGGAAGACGTGCTCGCCCGAGCCGCCGATGCGGGCATAGGCGTCCGCCGGCGCGTAGAACTTGCCGTCGGCCGCCAGGCCGTGAATCCGAGCGGCGGTCACCGCGCCTCGTTCGTCGACAACGCGGACGTGAACCCGGCCCATCGGCCGCTTCCAGCGCCGCGCGGCAATGCGAATCCTCTTGCGCGCGCCGCCGTAAGTTTCGAGCAGGCCTAACTGCGGCAGGCCCTCTTCGTTGGAGATGTAGGCGATCCACTCTCCGTCCGGCGACCAGCGCGGGTGGAAGTGGTCGTAGCTTCCGAAGGTCAGCTTGTAGGGCGCGCCGCCCGCCAGCGGGACAACGTAGAGGTTGTCGAACTGGTCGGCCGCGCCGGCGGTGGATGAGTAGAGGACCCGTTTGCCGTCGGGCGAGACGTGCGGCCGGGTGCGGTAGAGCGTCTGCTCGCGCAGGACCGGCGCGGCTTTGGCCATGCCGTCCGGCTCGGCCGGCATCCGCCACAGATCGCCCGAGCCGAGCGGCACGCCGCGGTTGGAGACAAACAGAATCTCCTTGCCGTCCGGAGTCCAGGCGGGTTGTGTGTGCATGTCCCAGGGCCCGAAGTAGAGCCGGTCGCGCGGGTAGCGATGGTCGGAGGTCAGCGCCACCGGCTCGCCGTCCCAGCGGCCGTCGCGGATCGCCCGGACATAGATATTGAAGTAGCCGTTCGGGCGGGTCGAGACGCAGGCGAGACGCCGTCCGTCCGGCGAGAATACCGGGTCCAGGTAGAGGTGCTTGTCATCGGTCACCGCGCTGGCCTCGCCGGTGGCCAGGTTGAGGATCTCGAGCTGGATGCTGCGGCCGTCGTCGTCGGCGGTGTAGACGATCCACTTGCCGTCGGGCGAGAACGCCGGCGAGGAGTGGTACTTGCGGTTGTAGGTTAGCTCGGTGGCGGCGCCGGTCTCGGGGTCCACTTTCCAGATGGAACCCTCGATGGCGACCGCGATCCATTTGCCGTCCGGCGACCATGCCGGAGCCCACGGGGTGGTGCTCGGCGCCGGCGGCAGATAGTAGTTGAACATGTAGTTGCCGCCGTGGCGCGAGGCAGGATACTGCGCCGCCAGCGTGAGCGCCGCGCCGACCAGCAGGCCGATCGGTTTCACGCCTTCCGCTTCCAGTCCTCCAGCGCCGGGCCGGCGATCTTGCTCGCCCGCTGGCGCAGGCGGTCCATCTCTTCGTTCGAAAGCGGCTTGAACTGCTGGGCGATGCGCACGTCGTCCTCGAGCTGGCCGATGGTGGTGGCGCCGATGGCGACGCAGTGAACGGGCAGGCTCAGCGCGTAACTGAGGCACTCGCGGGCGCTGAGCATGCTCATCAGCCGGGCGTTGGCGAAGCTCTTCATCACCTGGACGCCGAGGCCGCGTTCCACCGCCATCGGCAGCGCGATCTTCTCGAAGCTCAGGTACGACGGGTCGGCGGCGTGGAGCGGCATGAAGATCGTGTCGAACTTGTCGTAGCGGCGGAGCATCTCGGCGTGGACGTGCGGGTCGTGGTGGCCGGTGAAGCCGATGAAGCGGCACTTGCCCGCTTTCTTGGCCGCCTCGACCACTTCGATCGCCCCGCCCGGCGCGAAGATCTTCTCCACCTCGCTCAGCTCGCCGACGCCGTGGATCTGCCAGAGGTCGAGGTAATCGGTCTTGAGCGCCTTCAAGGAGAGGTGCAGCTCGTCTTCGGCCCCCTTGCGGGTACGCGCGGAGCTCTTGCTGGTGAGAAAGACCTGCTTGCGGAACGGCGCCAGCGCGGCCCCGTAAGCCTCCTCGGCGCGCCCGTCCCAATAACCGCGGGCGTTGTCGAAGTAGTTGACGCCGAGATCGTAAGCGCGCCGGGTTAGGGCGGTAGCCTCCTCAAACGTGAGGAAAGGAAAGCGCCCGCCCGCCTGGCCAATGATGGTCAGCTTCTCGCCGGTCTTGCCGAAGGCGCGCCGGGGAATGTCGCCGGCCTTGGGTCTCGGCGGCCTCGCGGCGGCAAGGCCGGCGAAAGCGCCGCCGATGAAGGTTCGTCTGTGCATCAAAACTCCAACTTCAGCGCGAACTGCAACTCGCGGTTGTCGCCGACGGTCGAGGTGATGCGGGTGACCGTCGGCGAGCCGATCGAGGCATTGGGGAAGCCGAACATCGGCGAGTTGAACAGGTTGAAGGTATCCAGCCGGAACTGCACTTTCATGCGCTCGTTGATGGAGGTGTTCTTCACGAACGACACGTTGAAGTTCACCGCCCCGGGACCGTAAAGCACCCCACGAGCAACATTGCCGTAAGTGTTCGGCGGCGGGGCGACGAAGTCCTTCTCGTTGAACCAGCGGGCGCGGTCCGGATTGTCGAGCTTGCCCGGGCCGATGCGGTCGGGCCAGCTCGGGGCGCCGTTGTTGACGCCGGTGGCCAGGCCGACGCTGAAGGGACGCCCGCCGCTCAGCACAGCCAACGAGCTGAGCTGCCAGCCGCCGAGCAGCTTGCCGGCCGGGCCGCGCCAGGTGGCCCACTTCTTACCCGGTCCGAAGGGCAGCTCATAGACGTAGCTGGCCTGGAAGCGGTGCTTGACGTCGTAGCCGGAGGGGCCGCGCCAGGATCGCATGTTGGTCACGGTCTGGCCGCCGCCCACCGCTCCTCCACCCGAGGCGGCCGAACCGCCGAAATCCAGCGACTTGGCGTAAGTGTAGTTGATGCGGAACCACAGCCCGCCGGAGAAGCGCTTCTCGAGCTGGGTGAGCAGGCCGTGGTAAGTGGACATGTTGAGCGGGTCGGCCTGGGATAGGCTGCTCAGGTTCCTCAGCGGTTGCAGCAGCCGGCGCGAAGCCTGCGTGCCTGGGCCGGGCTGGACCTCGTTGGGGTTGTAGAACATGGTGACGTGGATGCCGCGGGTGCCGGCGTAATCGACTTCCCAGAGCATCGTCGAGGTAACCTCGCGTTGGACGCTGAGGCTCCAACTCTGGGCGTACGGCGTGAGGTTCTCGAAGGCGTGCCCGACCACGCGGGGGTTGGCGGCGTCCAGTTCAGCCGTCGTGCGCGGCTGGATCGTCTGTAGCGGCGGGAAGGGATTGGCGATGGTGGGGACCCTGGAGAAGTCCGTCGGGTTGACTTCGGGCGAGTAGTTCTGGGAGACGGTCCAGGGGACCTGCTGGCCCAACAGACTCGAAGCCGAGTGCGGCTCGGGGAAATAACTCAGCCCGTAGCCGCCCCGGATCACCGTCTTGGCGTTGCCGAAGACGTTCCAGGCGAAGCCGAAGCGCGGCGCGATATTGCCGAGTTGCCGGGATTTGTTCGTAGTTCGTGAAGTGCCGTCCACGCCGGCGTAAACCAGCTTCAGTCCGACCAGGTCGAAGTTGGTCAGCCGGTCGCGGATCTCCACGTCGGGGCTGTAGATCTCGTAGCGCACGCCGAGATTGAGGGACAAGCGCGGCGAGACCTTGAAGTCGTCCTGGACGAACCAGGCGTGCTCCTGGTTGGTCATGTAATAGGGCGTCAGCAGGAAGCCGCGCGAGCCGCCGGTCGAATAACCGTTGAGCAGGGTGGCCAGGCCGGTGCCCTGGGTGTTGGTGACGGGGTCGTTGGTGAAGTTGCGGCCGAAGGTGATCGAGCCGCGGGTGTCGGTATTGGTGAACGGGGAGACTAGCCGCCGCACGTAGTGGAACCCGAACTTCATCTGGTGGTGGCCGCGGATCCAGTAGATGTTGTCGTCCACCTGGTAGTGGGTCTGGCGGGGATTGGCGGGCAGGAAGGCGGGGCCGCCGCTGATGCCGGTGAAGTCGGGCACGTTGATGTTCGGCAGGCCGCTGCTGAAGCTGGTGACGTTGATGCCACGGATGCCGAGCGACTCGGCCGCCCGCTTGCCGAAGTCCGACTGCACGGTGAACGGTGTGGTACGGGCGAAGCCGGTGCGGAATTCGTTGATCAGGTTGGGCCGGAAAGCGTGGGTCTCATTGAGGGCCAGGCCCTGGGCCTTGAGCCGGGTGTTTTGAAACCCGGCCACCCACGGACCGAGCTCGAACTTCTGCGCCGCTTCCGGCGGGGTGGGCAGACAGCACTGCGCCTGGCCCTGGGGCGCGTCGAGCTTGTAACTGTCGAAGCTGTACCGGGCGAAGAACGTGTCCCTTTCGCCGAACTGGTGGTCGACGCGGGTGCTGAAGGAATTGTCCACCACCACCCGGTTGCCCGTCGAGGTGAAGTTGTCGAAATTGGCCGCGGTCTGGGGCAGCGGGTAGATGCCGGCCACGTTGAGGCCCACCGGGTGGATGCGGTTGGGCGGGATGATGTTGCCGGCGAACTGGTCGCGCAGAAACTGCGGGTTGGCGGCGGTCACCGGCCGCGAAGGGTCGTAGCTCGGGTTCCGCCGCGTGGTCAGCGGATCGTAGACGCGGATGAGGGTGCCTCTGGGATCGGTGAACTGGCTGAAGTCGCCCACCCGGCTCCGGGCGGTGGGCACGGTGTTCACCCAGGTGGTTCCCTTCAACTCGCGCAGGCCGGCATAGTCGCCGAAGATGAAGGTGCGGTTGCGCCCGTCGTACAGCTTGGGCAGGTAGACCGGGCCGCCGATGGCCGCCCCGAACTGGTTGCGCTGGAAGGCGGCTTTCTTCGCCGGCGCCGGCAGCGCGAAGTAGTTGCGTGCATCCAGCGTCTCATCGCGCACGTACTCGAAGATGGTGCCGTGGACCGCGTTGGTGCCCGACTTGGTGGAGACCGAGACCACGCCGGCGCCGCGGCCGAACTCGGCCGAGTAAGTGCCGGTGAGCACCTTGAACTCCCGCACCGACTCCAGCGACGGCATCACGATTACCGTATTGAAGGTGTACTCGTTATTGTCGATGCCGTCCACCAGCCAGCCGTTGGAGTTGCCGTGGTGGCCCAGGGCGTTGAAGGTCGCGGTGCCGCGCGGGTTGAAAGTGCTGGCGCCCGAGAGGTTCTCGCCCGCCTGGCCGGGGGTGACCCCGGGTGTCAGATAGACGAGCGTGGCGAAGTTCCTGGAGTTGAGCGGCAGCTCGCGAATGACGCGCTCTTCAGTAACGTCGCCGAGTTCGGCGCTGTCGGCGCGGACCAGTGGGGCGGCCTCGGTAACGTTCACCGTTTCGGTTACCTGGCCGACCTCCAGGGTCACGTCGATGCGCGCCCGCAGGTCAACCTGGACGATGATGCCGGAGCGGACCTGTTTCTTGAAGCCGGCTTTTTCTACAGCGACGCTGTAAGTGCCGGGCACCAGGAACGGCACGTTGTACGAGCCGGTGTCGTCGGTGACCGACTGATGCGAGGTCCCTTTGTTGGTTTCGGTGATGGTGATCTGGGCGCCGGGGACAGCAGCGCCGGTGCTGTCACGCACCGTACCGAGGATCGTTCCGGTGGTGACCTGCGACAGGGCCGGAACCGCAAGCAAGAGCATCCAAACCGCACTCTTAACCACTTTGACCTCCTTATGAAGCGAGACGTTTCTATCGACCAGCATACTCCTCAGCGCCACGCCGGGGCAACACTCAATATGGAACCCGATCGGCCTTCCGTTCCCACTCCCGGAACACCGGCAGCGCCTCTTCCCGCATCATCTCGATCAGCGGGATCCGCCGCTCCGGAAACGCCCGCTGGAACTCCTCGTACAGGAAGGCGTCGTCGAAGCCTATCCGCGCGGCGTCGGCCCGCGGCAGCGCATAGTAGACCCTCGCCGCCCGCGCCCAGTAGATGGCGCCCAGGCACATCGGGCACGGCTCGCCGATGGTATAAATGTCGCAATCGCGCAATTGAAAGGCGCCCAGCGCGCGGCAGGCTTCGCGGATGGCGACCATCTCGGCGTGCGCCGTCGGGTCGTTAGTGGACGTGACCAGGTTCGTCCCGCACGCGACTACCTGGTTGTCGCGGACCACCACGGCGGCGAACGGCCCGCCGCGGCCGGCGCGCACGTTCTCCAGCGCCAGCTCGATCGCCCTGGCCATGAACGCGTTCGGCCCACTCATCCCCTACGGCTCCCACTCGAAGTATGAAGCATAGCCGCCGCCCATGTTGCGGGCCATCCACAGCCGGTACTCGCGGCTGGCGGTGCGCGTGATCTCCTTCTTCCGCGCCGGCTCGATGTTGGAGAAGACGAACAGCGCGGCGGCGCCCTCCTTGGCAGCGCCGGAGCAGACCACTTCGTCGCGGTAGTCGCCGGCGAGGTCGGCCACCATGCCGCAGCCGCCACCAAGCTCATTGGGTCCGGAACCGGGCACCGGCGTCACGCCGGAGCCGTTGAACCGCCCGAGCTGCTTGCCGTTGCTCGTCATTAGCTCGCGCACCGGGCCGCCGGTCCAGTTGACCGGCCGCCAGCCGGGCGGGAACGGATTGAGCAGGATCTTGCCCGCGGCCGCGAACAGCACCTGGTCCTGGGCGGGGTGGCCGTCGCGGTTGGTAAGCATCTCCATGCCGGGCGAGCCTTCCCAGATGTCGGACGCCCAGCCGATGTGCGCGTGCACCCAGCGCGGGTCGTCCTCGCGGTTGAGCTTCCAGATCACCTTGCCCGTTTTAGCATCGACCAGGTAGGCGCCGGCGTGCACGCTGTTCTCGACGGCGTAGTAAACCTGGCGGTCCTTGACGCCCGGCAGGATGTGCTTGACGGCCACGATGTCCGGGTGCGCGCGGTAGAGCGCCCAGCGTAGCGTGCCGTCGGGGTTCAGCAGCATGGTGCCGTTGAACACCTCGTCGCGCCCGTCGCCGTCCACGTCGGCGATATCGACGTGGTGCGAGCCGCTGCCGTTGGTCTCGCCGAAGCTCCTGTAAGTCCACAGCTTCTTCAGCCCGGCGTCGTAGGCGTCCAGGATCTCGTTTTCGTAGAGGCCGGTCTGGGTGACGATCGCCGGGGCCTTGCCGTCCAGGTACGCCACTGACATGTGAACGCGGGTGGAGGAGCGCGAGAAGTCGGACACCATCGCGGTCCACGGCGTCTTGCGGCGCACGCGCCCGCTCATGCCGTCGAGCACGGCGAGGTAGGTCTTATCGCCCTCCTGCAACCGGCAGATCACTTCCGCGCGGCGGTCGCCGTCGAGGTCATGGACCACCACCGGCACGTTGTTGGCGTTGCCGAAGCAGTGATCGTGCCGCACCAGCGGCCGGCGCCACAGGCTCCGTCCGTAGTTGGTGAACGCTTCCAGCTCCACCGGCACGCCGGGGTCGCGCGACGTTTCGCGGATGCCGTTATCCAGGCGCAGCACGGCGTCGAGCACGCCGTCGCCGTCCAGGTCGCCGAACACCGGCACGAAGCCGCCCTGCTTCACCGTCGGCTCGAAGGTGGCGATCAGGCCGCTGCGCGGGCCGCCGGGTTGCACCGCCGCCCACTCCGACGGCGGCCCTTCCTTGCCAGCCGCCACCGCGCGCACGCGGTAGTAGGTGCGGTCGGCGGCCGGCGGCTGGCGGTCCACAAAGTTGGTGGAGTCGCTGACCGGTTCGTTGGTGATGCGCTCGCCGGCGGTGTCGCGTCGCGTGGTGCGGTAAATGTGGAAGCCCGTGGCCGCTGTATCCTGCCGGAGCAACTGCCAGCCCAGGTAGACGGCGCCCCCGCCGGCCGGGGCGGCGATCAGCCGCCGCGGCTGCCGCTGGAAGCCGGTGGCGCCGGCTGGCTCGCGCACCACACGAAAGCCGAGGTCGGGGTGGCGGATGCCGGCCGAGATGCCGCCTCGCACTCCGCACCGCAAGTAATACTCGCTGCGTGCCCACGAGCCGCCCGCCACCGCGCTTTCATGCAGCAGCGGCGACTCGATGCGGTAAACGAAAGTCCTTGTGGCCGGGTCGGGGTAGGTGTCCACCATCTGCCAGACGTTGCCGGCCATGTCGTGAAGGCCCCAACCGTTTGGCGGGTAACTCTTGACGGGCTGGATATGGCGGCGCCACTCGGTGAACGCGCGGTCCCGGTTCGGGTCGTAGTTGGCTTTGCCCGCCGGGCTGTCGTTGCCCCATGGATACATGGCCTCGGGCGAGCCGGCGCGGGAGGCGTACTCGAATTCACTCGCGGTGGGCAGCCGGTAGACGCGGCCTTCTTTCTTGCTGCGCCAGGTCACGTAGGCGTTCGCGTCGGCGCGGTTGACGAAAATCACCGGCCAGTTTTCCATCCCCACCGGGATGCGGCCCCCTTCCCAGTGCTGCGGAGGTGCGTACTTGGCCTCGTCCACAAACAGCTTGTACTCGGCGTTGGTGACCGGGTGGTCGAGCATCTCGAAGTCGTCGAGCCGGAGCATGGCGGCGCCCGGGCGCAGCAGGCCGCCCTTGACCAGCACGAAGTCGGCGGCATTGGCGACGGTGAGAGTGAATACAAAGGCGAGTAGCTTGGTCATCCTCAGCCAATTGTATAAAACCGGGGACAGACGGAACCGTCCCCGGTCTTTGACGCTATAATCCGTCCATGCACCGGCGCTGGTTTCTGCGCACCGCCGCACCGGCCGCGCTGTTCTCCCAGCGCACGCTGGGCGGGCGGCGCCAGCCCGGCGCTTCTCAGGCCTTGCGGTGCTACGAAAAAGCGAACGCTTTGTTCGTGGCGAAGAAGTTCCCCGAGTGCCAGCAGGCGCTCGATGCGGCGGTTCGGCTCGACCCGAACCTGCTCCCTGCCTGGACTTTGATGGCGAAGCTGGCCATGGGCATGAACCAGTACGATCTGGCCCGGAGCAGCCTCCAGCGGGCCCTGGCGATCGACCCGGCTTCCCCCTACGCGCGCTTTCTCTCCGGATTCCTCTATCACCTCGAAAACGACTTGCAGCTCGCGCTGCCCGAGCTGGAGAAGGCGCGGCAGCTCAATCCGCGCGACGCGCGGCCGGTGCTCTACCTGGCGCTGACGCGCGAGAGCCTCGGGCAGACTGCCGAAGCCAGCGCTCTTTACGAGGAAGCCATCCGGCTGGAAGAGGCAGCGGGCAAACCCACCGCGGAACCGCTGTTGGCTTACTCGCGCCTGCTGTTCCTGCTGGGGCGCCTTAACGACTGCGGAAAGCTGGTCGACCGGGCGCTGCGCCTGGAGCCGGATTCGCGGGACGCGCACTACGAACGCGCCCGGCTCCTGTTGACACGTGGAGACGCCGCCGCAGCAGCCGCGGAGGGCGAGAAAGCGCTCCGCCTTAGCGGCGGCATCACCGACCGCCAGGTCCGCTACCTGCTGGTGCGGGCCTACCAGATGGCCGGCCAGGACCGGTCGGCGGCTGAACAGGCCGCTGCCTTGCGGGCAGCCGAAGCCAAGCAGGTGCGATAAATCACTTGACTGGTCGCCGCAGGCGTGTATAGTTAGGGAAACGGGAGGCGGAGATGACCACCTTATCGAAGAGTATTTCTCTGTTGGCGGCGGCCCTGTTGTCGGCAGGCACACTCATGGGTCAGAGCGACCGCGGCACGATCACGGGAACCGTCCTCGACCCGGCGGGCGCGGTGATTCCCAACGCCGAAGTCTCGGCGGTAAACCCGGCAACCGGTGTCGTATTCCGCACCCAGACCACGATGACGGGAAACTACACGATTCCGTCCGTTCCGGCGGGGGTGTACGACCTGACCATCCAGATGGCCGGTTTTAGCAAGTTCGAGCAGAAGGGCATCCGCGTACAGGTGGCACAGACAGCACGCATCGATGTCACCATGCAGGTGGGATCTACGACCGAGTCCGTCACCGTTACGGCCGATGCGCCGCTGCTCAAGACCGAGAATGCGGCCCAGGCCACCACCATCGGCCGCGACCAGTTGAATCAACTGCCGATCAACTTCGCCATCGGCGCCGGCGCCGTGCGCAACCCGCTGAGCTTCCTCCAGTTGACGCCGGGCGCCAGCATCATGGGGTGGAATACGATCAAGATCAACGGCGCCCCTACGGGCACCTTCAAGATCATCTTCGAAGGCCAGGACTCGACCAGCGCCTTGGACGGGCGCGTGTCCGACGAGTCGCAGCCCTCGGTCGAGGCCATCGAGGAATTCACGCTCCAGGTGAGCAACTACGGGGCGGAATTCGGCCAGGTGGGCGGCGGCTTGTTCAACTTCACCTCGCGGTCCGGCACCAACGAGTTTCACGGCGCCGTCTACGACTACTTCGCCCACGAGTCCCTGGGGGCCGCGCAGTCCTTCAGCAATGTGCGCCCGCCCTTGCGCCGGCACGATATGGGAGCTTCAATCGGCGGGCCCGTGATCCTGCCCAAGATCTACAACGGGCGGCAGAAGACCTTCTTCTTTTTCAATTTCGAGATGTTCCGCGACATCCAGAAGAAGTTTGACGCCTACGCCACCGTCCCGACCGAGGCCTACCGCAACGGCGACTTCAAGGCCGCGCTCACCGGGCGCAACCTGGGAGCCGACGGCCTGGGCCGGGCGATTCTGGAGAACGTCATCTACGATCCGAGCACCAACCGCACGGTCGGAGGCCGCATTTACCGCGATCCGTTCCCCAACAACACCATTCCCAAGGCGAACATGGACCCGGTGGCGCTGAAGATCCAGGGCCTCTTCCCTGCGCCTTTCAACAGCGCGCTGATCAACAACTACGAGAGGCGCTACCAATACCGGAAGATCCAGGACATTCCCAGCGTCAAGATCGACCACAACTTCGGCGACGCATCCAAGCTGGCGGTCTATTACTCGCGCATGCGCACCGACAAGGACAACGGCCACGACGGTTTGCCCGATCCGATCTCGGCGCGGCGCGATCACTACATCCGCAGCCACACCATCCGGCTGAACTACGATCGGTCGCTGACCACCCGTTTGCTGCTGCACTTCGGCGTTGGATACCAGCGCTACCACAACCCGGACTCCTCGCCGCCGGTCAATACCGAGTACGATGCCGCCGGTCAGCTCGGCTTGAAGGGCGCCTTCGGATTGGGCTACCCGCGCATCACCGGTCTCAACTCCTCCTGGGGCGGCATGATCGACAACGGCCCCACCAACCGCACCCTCTATCTTCAGGACAAGGGCACCGGCGTGGCCAGCATGAGCTTCGTCAGCGGCAATCACTCTTACAAGGCCGGCGCCGAATGGCGGCTGGACACCTTCACCAACCGCAGTACCGCCGGCGTGCCGGGCAACTACGGGTTCGCCGCGGCGCAGACCGGCCTGCCGGCGCTTCAAGGCGTCGCGCTGCCGGGCGGCGGGGTGGGATTCCCCTATGCGAGCTTCCTGCTGGGCATGACCAACAGCGCCAGCGTCTCCAATCCGGCCGATCCGCAGTACCGCCGCAAGTCCTGGGGCTTCTTCGCCCAGGACACCTGGAAGCTCACACGCAAACTGACGCTGGACTACGGGCTGCGCTACGACTGGCAGCCCGCGCCGTGGGAGTTGAACTATCGCATGGCCATGTTCTCGCCCGACGTGAAGAACCCGTCCGCCGGCGGGCTGCTGGGCGGCACGCTCTACGCCGGAAAGGGTCCTGGCCGCTGCAACTGCGACTTCATCCGCACCTACCCCTATGCGCTCGGCCCGCGCCTGGGCGTCGCCTACCAGTGGAATCCCAAGACTGTTTTCCGCGCCGGCTTCGCCATCTCCTACGGACAGGCCACCCAGTTCAATTACATAGGGGGCGGAAACTCGCTGGGCATGGGCTTCAACAGCATCGGCTTCGGAACGCCCGCTTTTGGCGAGGAGGCCCTGTTGTTAAAGAACGGCATGGTGTATAACGTAGCCAATCTGTTGGCGGCCAGCTACGACCCCGGCATCCGGCCCTCCCCAGGCCAAACCAACTCGCCGCCCGCCAACATTGACCGCAACGGCGGCCGGCCGCCCCGCATCGCCAACTGGAACATCGGCTTCCAGCGGGAGATCACGCGCGACCTGTCGGTCGAGGCGGCCTACGTGGGCAACCGGGGTGTGTGGTTCAAGGCCCACGCGCTGGTGGACTACAACGCGGTTTCGGAGGACCGCC
>ERZ1292640.627-Hain-H43-02um-R1-627-length-28716-cov-58_pt1 | contig 28716 bp, 20 predicted proteins | sample MGYA00564404_ERZ1292640 | MGnify/ENA primary metagenome ERZ1292640 (study PRJEB36523, sample SAMEA6512636) | groundwater metagenome | collected 2019-01-08 | study: AquaDiva: Metagenomics assemblies of 32 groundwater samples | reverse complement strand
CAGCAACGCCTCCATCCCGGCCACTGGAGCGTCGTTCTAAAGTAGCCACACCCTATTCATTTTGACAGCGGAGGAAAGCGCGCTCCAGGAACTGGAACCTGACCAGTAGTACAAGGCACCCACCGTCACTCGCCGCGGATTCCAGGCCGTCGCCCAGCGGGCCGGGTAGGTGTCTCAGTCATGTTGGTACAGAGGGCCGCCCCCGCGGCGCCGCCTCGACATCATGGGTCAACTTATCCAAGGCCATCAGGATCCTTAAGCGAACAGTATTGACACTAGCCTGGGAACCGTCACTGTACGGAGAGCTTCCCCAAGTTATACCACCCGTCTCCATCGACGCCCGCTATCGCCAGCTTCACTTTGGGCTTGTGCGTCACCGGGTCGAGAAGTGCGATCCCGAGCTCGTACTCGCCGGCGGGCATATCGAACGGCAGCGAGACCGCGTCGTCGTAGAGATTGTCGCCGGGCAGCCAGGCGCGGATGTCGGCATCAGTGACCAGAACATCGGCGCGGGCGGCGCTCTTCAACCGCAGCGCCAGCGGGAATTGCCGGTAGCACGGCGCGACACCCTTGTTCTCCCACCAGCTTGTGAACTCCAGCTTGCCGTGCGGGCGCACGGTAGCCGGGTAGGTGAACTTGCGCAGCACGAAGCGGTAGCCCATCCGTTTCAGCCAGCGGTTGACCTGCGGCCACCACTCCTTGGGCACCGCGGAGGACTTGGCGTTGAACGACGAGATGTGCCACTTCAGCGACTGGTCGATGATGTAGTCGATGTCCCAGCCTTGGTTTTTCCAGTGCTGCATCACCCAGCAGACCTCGAAGGTCACCGGCGCTTTCTTCCAGGCGTCCTGCATGCCGAAGTCAACGATGCCCTGCGGGTAGTAGTCGAGCATGTGGTTCCAGTTGGGGTTGAAGCCGCCCATGTCGCCGAGGCAGTCCACCCGCCAGCCGACCGGCCTCTGGGAGATGCCGTACTTGTTGGTCTTCTCGTCGGTCAGCAGCATCACCAGCGGCGTCTTGCGGAACGATTCCAGGTACGCGTCCACCAGCGCCTCGCGGGTCTTCTCGGTGAGATCCGCCGAGCCGGCGCCTTCGCCCCAGGCGCCTACAATCGAGAGGTCCACGCTCTCCATGTCCGGATGCCCGTCATAGCGGCGGCCCAGTGCGCGCACCATCTTGCCGAAGTGAAGCGCGTAGCGGGGGTCCTCGGGATCGGTGCGCCACTTCTGCACCGGCAGCTTCGGCTCCGGCCCCACCAGCGCGCGGTACCAGTCCGGCACGTCGTTGTCCTTGGTAGTCCCGTACGGTGCGATGCGCAGCATGAGCGTCTGCCCGCGGCTGTGGGCCGTCTTCAGCGCGGTGTCCAGCAGCGCCCAGGCGTACTTGCCCTGCTCCGGCTCGATGAACTTCCAGTAAACGCGGAAGTAGGCGATCGAGGTCATAGGGTGGTCCTTGTTCTCCAGGCTGCCCTTGAACTCCTGGTAGACGATCGGGTAGCCTTCGGTCCACTTCAACCCGACGTTCAGCTCGTCGCCGTTGAAACGCTGAAAGGTCATGAAGCCGATGCCGGGATTGACGAGCACGTCGTCGATCTCCTTGGGCCGCACGGTCACGATTCGCTGCGCGAGCATCGGGCTGATGGACGCCGCCAGCAAGCCGAGCGAGACCAGGCGCGCCGCCGATTTCTGCCACAAACGGTGCGCGGCGATGCCGCTCACCAGAATCAGTATTCCGAACACGATAAACCTCCAACCTGAAGTCAGAAAGACGTAGCTCCAGCCAACCAGCGCGATCAAACTGGGCAGCGGATAGAGCCACATGCGGAACGGCCGGCGGATCTGGGGGCGCCGCCGGCGGATGAAGTCGAGCGCCGCGATCTGGCCGATGAACTGGATCAGGATGCGGGCCGTGAGCAGCGCCTTCAGCACCGTCTCCAGCGTGAGCAGGCTGGCCGCCATCGACAGCCCGCCGATCACCACCAGCGACAGGTGTGGGAAGTTGCCCTTGGGATGCAGGCGGCCGAAGGCGCGAAAGAAGTTGCCGTCCAGCGCGGCCGCATACGGGATGCGGCTGTAGCCCAGCGTGAGCGCGAACACCGAGGCCAAGGCCGACCACAGAATCAGCACCGTGACCACGCCGCCGGCCCAGTTGCCGTACAGCCGCTGCATGAACTCGGCCACGATGAACTTCGATGCCATCGCTTCCCGCCACGGCACCACCGCGATGATGCACAGGGTCATCAGCGAGTAGATGGCGGCCACCGCCAGCACCGAGTAGATGATGGCACGTGGCATCACCCGCTCCGGCTCGCGCACTTCGCCGCCGACGTAACAGATGTCGTAGTAGCCCAGGAAGCAGTACATGGCGATCAGCATCGCCCCGCCGAGACCGAGGAAAAAACCGGTGGAGAAGGTGAAGGCGTTCGCGGGGTAGTCGAACGCCAGTGCGGGGTTGAAGTTGGCGAGGCCGCTCCCGATGATCCAGGTGACGGTGACGAGCATGCCCGCCCACAGCACCACCGTGAGCCGGCCCACCGCGGTGATGCCGCGGTAGAGCATCGCCAGCACCAGCGCGCCCACCGCCACCGCGAGCAGCTTGGCTTCTAAAACGCCCATCGAGCGCCAGAAGAAGCCGACGTACTGCGCGAAGCCGATGAAGCCCGAGGCGATCTCCAGCGGCCCGCTGAAGATGAACTGCCAGACGAACAGGAAGGGGAACAGCAGGCCCAGGCGCGTCTTGGTGAAGGCCTCGCGGAGATAAAGGTAGGTGCCGCCCGTGCCGGGCATGGCCGCGGCCAGCTCGCTCCACACCAGCCCGTCGCAAAGCGCCAGCAGCGTGCCCAGTATCCAGCCCAGCATGCACTGCGGCCCGCCCATCGAGGCCAGGATGGCCGGGATGGTGATGAACGGCCCAATGCCGACCATGTTGCTCATGTTCAGCGCGGTGGCCTGCAACAGGCCGAAGCCGCGCACCAGTCCGTGCGTTCCGTTGCCCATTGGCAGTTCAGGTTATCATCTTCAAATGCGGGTGCGCGCGTTGTCGCTGGCTGTCCTCCCTTTGCTGGCCTTTGGCGCCGAGACTTTTCGCTTCGACACCTCGGCTGTGAAGATCCTGGTCTGGGGCCGCGGCGCCGAGCTGCCGCGCCGTTATTTCGACGAATACCTCCCGGCCCTCTTCGAGCGCACGCTGGTATTGGAGCGCTTCGAACCCGGCGACGGCGCGCTGGAGTGGATCTTCACCGGCGAGCGCGCCGGCTTCACCGTCCGCGCCGACCGCGCGCAGGTGCGCGTCTCGCAGCGGTTCTACGATTCGTTCGGCCTGAGCGATCAGCCCGTTCCCAAGCGCCACCCCGAGCGCACCTGGCTGGAGGAGTCGGCCCCGTACGCCGCGCCGTTGCGGAGCATCAAGGTCGTGCTGGATCACCGCCTGGGGTTGGCGGTCTTCGTCAACGGTCAGCAGGCCGCGCGCCAGACCTGCCTGTTCGATGTGCGCCGCCACCAGCTCGCATTCACCGGCCAGCAGGGCCGCATCGAAGGCTCACTGGCCAAGCCCGAAGCTGCCCGCGCGGTAATCCGCGTGGACCCGGCCGGGCGCCATCAAACCATGCTCGGCTTCGGCGGCATCACCACGCCGATGGCCTGGCGCGAGCTCAGCTCCGAGGGCCGGCGCCGCTGGTGGCGCTACCTGCGCGAGTACAACCTGCTCCTGCACCGCGAGTACCCGATGGGCGTGCGGCTCAACACCGAAATGACCAACTGGGACCGCCCCGAGGACGCCACCCCGCACTACTACGGCGACAACTTCCCCAACGGCGAAGTCAGCGACTTCGAGTACCTCAAGGCGGTGCGCCGCGTCGGCGCGCGCGTGCTGTTCGAGTTCTGGGAAGTCCCCGTCTGGGCGCGCCGCGACGGCAAGGTGGCCGATCCGGAACCGTACGCGCGTGCCATCGTCCGCTACTGCCAGCTTTCCCGCGATCGCGCCGGCGCCCCGCCCGACATCGTCGGCATCCAGAACGAGCGCTCGCAGCCGCCCGAGGTCTGGCACGCCATGACGCTGCGCTTGCGGCAGGAACTCGACCGCGCCGGCTTCCGTGCCGTCAAGATCCACATGCAGGACGCCTCCTCGGTCGCCGCGGGCATCAAGAGCGCCCGCGCGTTTCGCGCCTCCGACGCCGTCTGGTCGGCCATCGACTACAGCGCCTCCCACATGTACGACTACCAGAAGTTCCTGACTGACCCCGACGGCTTCGACGCATTGCTGACGGAGTGGTCGCAAGCCGCCGCCGGCAAGCCGTTCCTCTCGACCGAAATCTCGATCAACCAGGCGCCGTACCAGATCCTCAGCTACCGCCTGGCGTTCGGCGTGGGCCAGCTCTACCACAAGAACCTGACCATCGCCAACGCCTCGGCGCTGCTCTACTGCTGGCTGCTGCTGAACGTCGAGCAGCCCACTTACGGCGCCACGCGCAGCCTGTTCGTGCCCGACCCGGCGCGCGGCTTCGTCCCCGCGCCATCAAGCTATCAGCTTCGCGTTTTCGGCGCGTACAGCCGCCGCATCCGCGAGGGCATGGCGCGCGTGGAGGCCACCAGTTCGAACCCGAATCTGCTGGTGACCGCGTTCGCCGGCGACCGCGAGAGAACCCTCGTCGTCCTCAACCGCTCGCTCCAACCCCAGCGAGTGAGCGTCGATTGGAAGGGCGCGCCGTTCCGCTATCTCGAAGTGACCGATCCCTACCGCGAGAACGCGGTGCTCGCGGCGCCCGCCGCCGACGTGCTCATCGAGCCGGGCGCTATTGCGACCCTCTCAACCGTTCCCCTGCTGCCGGAGGTGCAGCCGTGAAGACAATCGCAGTGCTCGCGGCCGCCGTGGCCTCGCTTAGTGCGACCGATAAGCTCGCCCTGCGTAGCGGCTGGTTCATCCAGTCCTCGACCAAGGTCAGCGCTAGAGGCGCCATGCTCTCCACGGACGCGTTTCGACCCGAGGGGTGGCTCCCAGCCACCGTTCCCACCACGGTGCTGGCCGCGCTGGTGGAGAGCAAGGTCTATCCCGACCCCTATTACGGCCTCAATTTCAAGTCGATCCCCGGCTTCAAGGAAGGACGATGGCTGGTGATGCTGGAGGACAGTCCCTTCCGCCCGCCGTGGTGGTACCGCACCGAGTTCGTCATCCCGCCCGGCTACAAGGGCAAGCATCTCCGGCTGCACCTTGACGGGATCAACTACCAGGCCAACGTCTGGCTCAACGGCCGCCAGATCGCCGACGCGAAGGACGTCATCGGGATGTTCCGCCGCTTCGAGTTCCCGGTTAACGGCGTCGCGCGCGCCGGCGAGAAGAACTACCTGGCGGTCGAGATCATCCCGCCCGGCCTCATCCCGAACCTCACTTATGGCACCAAGCAGATCCAGGCCACGACCGGCTGGGACGATCACAATCCGCAGCCGCCCGACATGAACATGGGCATCTGGCAGGACGTCTACGTCACTGCCACCGGGCCGGTGGTGTTGCGGCATCCCTACGTTTCCACGAAGCTCGAACTGCCGTCGCTTGCTTCCGCCCGCCTCACAGTCTCAGCCGAGCTCACCAACACAAGCGCGCGTGAGGTGTCCGGCGAACTGCACGGCCAGATAGAAGAGATCGCCTTTTCCGAGCCAGTGCGCCTGGCGCCCGGTGAGACTAAGCTGGTCAAGGCGAAGGCGCTCACGATCGCCCAGCCGCGCGTCTGGTGGCCCCACCCGGTCGGCGCACAGGAACTCTACGACCTGCGGCTGCGCTTCAGCGCGGGCGGGCAGGTCTCCGATTCCGCCGAGGTGCGCTTCGGCATCCGCGAAGCCACCACCTACATCAACGATGAGGGCTGGCGCGGCTACCGCGTCAATGGCCGTAACATACTCATCCGCGGCGGCGCCTGGATGACCTCCGACATGCTGCTGCGCTTCTCGACCCGCCGCTACGACGCGCTCATCCGGTACGCCCGCGAGGCCAACCTCAACATGCTCCGCTCGGAGGGTTTCTCCATCCGCGAAACGGACGAGTTTTACAGCCTGTGTGACCGGCACGGCGTGATGGTCACCCAGCAGATCTTCGGCCGCAACATCCCCGATGAGCCGCTGGCCGTGGCGTGCATCAAGGACATGATGCTGCGCATCCGCAATCATCCCAGCCTGGTGCACTTCCTCGGCCACGACGAGACGTTCCCCACGCCCACGCTTGACAAGGCTTACCGCGACCTTATCGCCGAGTACACTCCGGAACGGACCTACCAGCCGCATTCGGGCGCCTTCGACGTCAACGACCGCTTCAAGACCGGCGGCACCCGCACCGGCACCCGGCAGCTCTGGACCTACGGCACGCCCTCGCACTACTACCGCAACAAGGAAGCCGGCGCCTGGGGCTTCGCGCAGTCGGGCGGCATCGGCGGCTCGGTGGCCCCGGTCGAAAGCATGCGGAAGATGATGCCGGAGCGCGACCTGTGGCCGCCGTGGTCGGAGGCGTGGTCGTTTCACACGGTGATCCAAGGCGGCCGTTACTACGACGCGCTGCTCAAGGCCTTGGACGCGCGCTACGGCAAGGCTGCCGGCATCGACGACTTTTGCATGAAGGCCCAGGCGATGAACTACGAGAGCGCGCGCGGCATGTACGAAGCCTTCGCCCGCAACAAGTACGCGGCCACCGGCATCACCGCCTGGAAGTACGACGCCGCCTGGCCCGCCTCGCCCACCTGGCAGTACATCGACTGGTACCTGATGGCCGGCGGCGCTTATTACGGCGCCAAGAAAGCCTGCGAGCCGCTGCACGCGCAGTATTCTTACGACGACCATTCGGTGTGGGCCGTCAGCACTTACTACCGCGACTTCCGCGGTCTTCGGGTGAGCGCCCGCGTCTTCGACCTCGACCTGAAGGAGCGCTTCTCGAGGACCGCTGCCGTCGATGTGGCCGCCGACGGCAAGACCCGCGCGTTCACCGTCACCTGGCCGCCGGACATCGGCAAGACGTTCTTCCTTAGCCTGAAGCTCGCGGACGCTTCCGACAAGTTGATCTCGGACAACTTCTACTGGCTATCGACCGTGCCTGAGATTCCGGGCGGCCAGGGCTCGCGCGACGGCTCATTCTATATCGACTCGAAATCCCACCCGGACTACACCGCCCTGGTGAGGCTCGCGCCGGTGAGCCTCAAGCCGGCGTCTCGCTTCGAGACGGCGGGCGAGGAAACCGTCGGCCGGGTGACGGTGGAAAACCCGACGAACCGGCTGGCGTTTCTCATCCACCTGGCGGTGACCAAGGGCGAGCGCGGCGAGGAAGTCACTCCCTGCTACTGGCAGGACAACTACTTTGCGCTGCTGCCCGGCGAGAAACGCGAGCTGACGGTACGGTTCCCCACCGCGGAACTAGCCGGCGCCCACCCGGTCGTCAGAGCGGCCACGTGGCCGGACATCGGGAGACATCCACGGAGTCAATAGCATGAACAACGAATACGCCTTCGAGATGGCGACCTCGGCCATCCGGTTTGGCTTCGGGGTCACCCGCGAGGTGGGCGCCGAGCTGGCGGACCAGGGCAAGCGGCACGTCATGGTGCTCACCGATCCCAACCTCCGCAATCTGCCGCCGGTGGCCACGGTGCTGGAATCGCTCGAGGAGAACGGCGTCCGCTTTTCGCTCTTCGATCGCGTGCGCGTGGAGCCGACCGATGAGTCGTTGCTCGAGGCCATCGGCGCGGCGCAGGCCGGCGACTTCGACGCCTTCGTCGCCGTGGGCGGCGGCTCGACCATGGACACGGCCAAGGCGGCCAACCTGTTCAGTTGTTATCCGGGCGAGCTGCTCGACCACGTCCACGCGCCGATCGGCAAGGGCCTGCCCGTTCCCGGCCCGCTGAAGCCACTGATCGCGGTCCCGACCACCGCGGGCACCGGCAGCGAGACGACCGGCGTGGTCATCTTCGACTTCACGCGGATGCATGCCAAGGTCGGCATCGCCCACCGTCTCCTCAAGCCGTCGCTCGGGCTCATCGATCCGGAGAACACGCGCACGCTGCCGCCGGGCGTGGCCGCTTCGACCGGCCTCGACGTGCTGAGCCACGCGGCCGAGTCCTACACCGCCCTGCCGTTCGACCAGCGCCCGCGGCCGGAGCGGCCGGCGCTGCGCACCACCTACCAGGGATCCAACCCGATCAGCGATGTGTGGAGCCTGGAGGCGCTGCGGCTGGTGGCGGCGTTCCTGCGGCGGGCGGTGGCCGACCCGGGCGACGACGACGCGCGCGGCGCCATGCTGCTGGCCGCCGCCTACGCGGGCATCGGCTTCGGCAACGCCGGCGTGCATCTGCCCCACGGCATGTCGTATCCAGTCTCCGGACTGGTCCGCAGTTATCGCCCGCCGGGCTACGCGGTGGATCATCCCCTGGTGCCCCACGGATTCTCGGTCATCCTGAACACGCCGGCGGTTGTTCGCTTCGCCGCGCCCGCTTGCCCGGAACGTCACCTGCGCGTGGCCGAGGCGCTCGGCGCCGATATCTCACGGGCGAAGCCGGACGACGCCGGCAAGATCCTGGCCGGCCGGGTCCTGGAATTCATGCGCGACCTGGGCGTGCCGAACGGCCTCGCCGGAGTCGGCTACACCACGGCGGACATCCCCGCGCTGGTCGAGGGCACGCTGCCCCAGCACCGCGTCACCAAGCTCTGCCCCCGCCCCGCCAGCCCCGACGACCTGGCCCGCATCTTCGCCGACGCGATGGCCTGGTAGGATAGGCATTCTTGCCTGTCTCCGGTGGCCTGGTGGGACAGGCATTCCTGCCTGTCACCTCAAGCCCGCCGGCAGCGGCTAGGCCTCCTTGCCTGAATGTTGACCTGGACCGCGCGCTGACTGCGCAGCACGCTGGAAAGCATGGCGACACCCTGGTCGGTGAAGGCATAGGGCAAGTACCGCCGGCCACCCCAACTTGAGGTTGCAGAGTGCAATCTCAAGTTTTGCGCTTCATCCTTGGTGATCTGAAACATGAAGTCTTCAGGAAACCTTTCCTTGTTGCGCCGTACCGCGAGATTCAGATTCCCGGTGGTCACGCCGTAAAGCTGGGCCAGGTGCCGGTCCAACATGACCTTCTGTCCCCGGATCAGGAAAATCCGCCGTTCGATGACCTCGGCGGGGACGAGCGGCGGGGAGGCGGGCGGGGGATGTTCGGGTCTGCTCATGGCGTGGGCTCGATGAACGGCATGTGCGGGTAGTGTAGCATCTCTGCCACCCGCCATTCTCCCGCGCCCCGCCGGCCCCGACGACCTGACCCGGGTTTTTGCCGACGCCATGGCGGCCTGGTAGGACAGGCATTCTTGCCTGTCAATCTCGCATCTTCGAAGACGCCATGGTGGCTTGGTGAGGAGCGCGACCCGGCCCGCCTTCCCTACTCAACGGCACTGGGGTGAACGGCCACTACTCCGTACGCGCTCGGGAAATCTCCGGTGTTGAAAGTGAGGACGTGCGACACCGAGTGTGCGCGCATGACAGCGGCCAGTCGCGCGCCGTGGACTCGTTTGCCGATGACCTTTGAGGAGGATGTTGCTGTCGATGAGGTGTGCCGCCATCAGTCGTAGAAGTTCTCGCGCCGTAAAGCTTCGGCCGGCAGCCCCGGCCCGCCCCAGTGGGTGCCAACCCACCTGCGGAATCTCGCCGCCCGCTGCTCCGGGGTGGCGCTGGCCCAAAAGGGTTCGCCACGTTCCGGACGCAGGAGCAGCACATCCCCGTGCTGCTCGGCGCTATAGCGGGTGTGGCGCTTGACAGGTCCCAAAACCTCTGGCGGAACAGTCAGCGCGCCGTCACCGTCCACTTCCAACCACCGGGCCATTGCTGCCGCTCCTTTCCGAAGGCGTTGCCACTCCCATTATGCCGGCAAGACAGGCTTGCCGGCCAGTTCCCTCCCGCGCGGCGCCGCCCCTCCCCCCATCGAGTGACGAACGATGCCAGCCAATCCATCAACTGAAGAACTCAATGGGTGACGTCAGCGCCGCGCTTCATCCACGCCATCGACTTCCACTCGGGAGAGTTGGAACTCGCCCCCGAAGCCGCTAAATGGTCCGCCGAGCGGCTTAAGGAACGACCCCCACTGTGTCGCCCCCCTTGATACGCTTACCGTCAAACGTCTGGCCCTCTATATAGCGGCGCGAGAAGCGGCAGAGCCTGAGGTGCTTGCCAGAGGGCAGGGTGTGACGGCGGGGGGTGTTCTTGGCTGGGAGACACATGGCTAGGTCTCGCCGCCGGGCGGGATGAAGCCGATGGGGCGCCGGCGCCGCGCCTTTGGCTCCATGAGCCTGCGGATTGCGTCAAAGACCATCTTGAACTGAGCGTCGTACTTCTGCTCCATTTCATCCAGTTTCCGCGCGAGGTCCTTGTGGGTGGGGAGGATCTCGCGAAGCCGCACGAAGGCGCGCATGATGGCGATGTTCACCAGGACGGCTCTCTCACTGTTGAGGACGCTGGACAGCATCGCCACACCTTGCTCAGTGAAGGCATAGGGACGGGTTCTCCTTCCTCCCCGGCCTCTTTTTGACATCGCAAATTGCGATGTCAAAGCCAGGGTCTCCTGAGGGGTGAGCTGGAACATGAAGTCCTCGGGGAAGCGGTTGCGGTTCCTCTTTACCGCCTCGTTGAGCCGGAAGGTGGGTACCCCCGTAGAGCTCAGCCAGGTCGCGGTCGAGCATGACCTTCTGTCCCCGGATCAGGAAAATGCGCCGTTCAATGACCTCAGCGGGGACGAGCGGCTCGGAGGCAGGCGGGGGAAGTCGGGTTGCAAATTTGCAGCCCGCCATTGTCCCACGCCCCGCCCGGCAGGTAGGATATGCCTCATGAGCCGCGCCGTGTTGGTGGCCGCTCTTCTGCTCGCGCTCCCGTGCTGGAGCGCCGAGCCGTTGCGGTTGCGGAACGGCGCCCTGGATGTGCGCCTCGATCCGGCCACCGGCGCGATCGAGGTGACCGACCGCCGCGTCCGCCGCCAGTGGAACCAGCAGCCGTTCGGCGACGCCATCGCGGTCAGCGCCGTCCGGCAAACGGCCGCCGGCCTCGAAGTCGAGGCGCTCGATCGCGTCAACAACCTGCGCCTCGTCGCTACGATCACTCTGTCGATGCAGCAGCCCGAGATCGAAGTGCTGCTGAGCGCCAGTGGGCCGGTCGCCAAGCCGGTCGCCTTCTCGCACCCGTTCGCCACCGGCAAAGGAACCCACCTCGTCGTGCCGATGAACGAGGGCATCCTCTACCCGGTGGACGATCCTGCCATCGCCCCGCACCAGTTCATCGCCTACGGCGGCCACGGCATTTGCATGCCCTGGTTCGGCGTGGCCGACGACGCCAGCGGCGCCGGCATTATGGCCATCATCGGCACACCCGACGACGCCCGCATAGACATCACCCGCCGCGAGGGCACGGGCCTTCTTATCCGCCCGCTCTGGGACGCCTCGCGCCGGGCTTTCAGCTACCCGCGCCAGCTCACTTACGTCTTGCTTGACAAGGGCGGCTATGTCGCCCAATCTACTCCGACGTGTGGCCGCCGGAAGCTCCCGCCAGCCTTCGCCGAGAGGGCTGGCCCGACGATCTCGCCGCCCACCCTTACCGCCGCCACAAAATGGCGCTGCTCGAGTACGTCGCGAAGGAGCTGAAGCTCGTCGGCGGCGCCGAGACCGGCATCGACCCCTCGGTCCCCCACGTCAGCTACTACGAGGGGATGCTGAGCCTCGGCCGCTACCGCCTGCCCGACGCCGGCCGCGACATGGTGAAGTACAAGCCGCCGACACCCGAGTTCCTCAAGTTCCAGGTGGGACACTTCTACCGCGTGCCGCTCTGGGAGCTGGTCTACCACGACTGCGTTGTGTCGCAGTGGTACTGGGGCGACTACAACAACAAGGCGCCCGAGGTCTGGGACCGGCGCGACCTGTTCAACATCCTCTACGCTACGCCCCCCATGTACATGTTCGACCAGGAAGGCTGGGGCAAAATCAAGTCGCGCGTCGCCGAAAGCTACAAGAAGATCTTCCAGTCGGCGCGCAAACTGGGATACGATGAAATGCTGTCACACGAGTTTATGACTCCCGATCACGCGGTGCAGCGCACCCGCTGGCGCTCGGGCGCCGAGATCATCGTCAACTTCGGAGGAACGGAGCACCGTCTCCGGGACGGCCGCAGGGTCCCGCCGATGGGCGTGCTCCGCTGAGGGAATTATGCCGGCAGATTCATCCTCGCCCCAGCGCTGCGTTGCCTTGGACAGCATGCGCGGCTTCGTCATGCTGGTCCTGGCTTCCGGGGGCTTCGGTCTCGGGGCGCTGATCAAGGAGCCCCGTTTCCAATCCGTCGCTTCCCAGTTCCACCACGTGAAATGGGAAGGGCTGATCATCTGGGAGCTGATCATGCCCTCCTTCATGTTCATGGTGGGCGCCTCGCTGCCGTTCGCGCTGGCCCGCCGCGCCGCGCTTGGGGCCACCTTCGGCGACAATCTGCGGCACGCCGCCCTGCGCGCCTTCAAGCTCATCCTGCTCGGCCAGTTCCTGACCACCCTGCACGCCGGCCGCTGGCGCCATGAACCCTACGAGACCCTCACCCAGCTCGGCCTGTCCTACTTCTGCTGCTTCCTCATCCTCCAACTGCGAGCGCGCTGGCAGCCGGTGGCCGCCGCCGCGCTGATGCTGGTGAATTGGGGCCTCTACGTGCTGTTCCCCGGCTCGGCCGGCCCGTTCTCGCCCGGCGACAACATCGGTGTGGTGATCGACAAGGCGGTGTTCGGCCTCAACCACGCCGGCAGTTGGGCCACCATCAACTTCCTCGGCAGCACGGTGACAGTGCTCGCCGGGGCCTGGACCGGCAAGCTGCTGCTGGGGCCGACCACCCAGGCGGACAAGCTCAGGGTGCTGCTCGGCGCGGCGCTCGGCTGCCTCGGGGCGGCAATTGCACTCGCCACACTGAACCCTATCATTCACAAGGCCTGGACCGTCTCGTTCACCTTCTGGCACACCGCGTTTGTCGTGCTGGGCGTGGCAATGTTCTTCTGGTTCTTCGACCTGAGGGGCTGGCGCCGGCCGGCCTTCCCGCTGGTGGTTGTCGGGATGAACTCGATCTTCATCTACATGCTGATGCAGATGCTGCGCGGCTGGCTCGACCGCTCGCTGGCCGCCTTCACCGGCCGTTTCCAGTTCTTGGGCGCTATCGCCCCGGCCGCCCAGGCCCTGGCCGTCACGCTCATCATGTGGTACGCCTGCTACTGGCTCTACCGCCGCAAGATCTTCTTCAAGGTGTAAGATCAATGCCAGAAGGGAGGGTTCTTCCATGCGACTGATTGCGAGTGCAGCCGTGTTGCTGCTCATTCCCTGCTTCAGCGTTGGACAAACCGTTTCCAGTTCCGTCAGCGGTGAACTGACGGACCCGACTGGCGCCGCGATCCCCGGGGCCTCCTGCCGGTTGACCAACCAGGGGACGGGCGCGGCGTTGACGGCCTCCTCCGGAACGGACGGCCATTTCGTCTTCCCCACCGTGCCCCCGGGCAGCTACGGCTTAAGTATCGAAGCGCCCGGATTCAAAGCGCTGCAGATGAAGGACCTGGTGGTCACTTCGCGTGAGATCCGGACGCTCGGAAAGCTGGCGCTGCAACTGGGTGAAGTCAAGGACTCGGTCAGCGTGGTGGCCGAGGCCGGAGCGATCCAGTTGGCCAGCGCCGAACGGGCGGGCCTCGTCACCGGCGACCAGCTTAACGATATCGCCCTCAAAGGCCGGGATTTCTTCGCGTTGCTGCAAACGATTCCGGGTGTCGTCGATACGAAAGGCGCGCGCGACACCACCACCAATGCCTCGAACACGAACATCTACATCAACGGGTCCCGCGACAATCAGAAGAACTTTTCGGTGGATGGCATGGTGGATCACGATACGCACTCCAACGGGAGCATGCCCTTCATGCCCAACATGGACGCCATCGCCGAGGTCCGCATCCTGACCAGCAACTACCAGGCGGAATACGGGCGGAACAGCGGCGGCGCTATCAGCGTGGTCACCAAGTCCGGCACGCGGAATTTTCACGGCAGCGGCTACAACTTCTACCGCCACGAGAATCTCAACGCCAACAGCTTCTTCAACAACCGCACGGGCACGGCGAAGTCGCCTTACCGCTACCGCATCAGCGGTTATTCGATCGGCGGCCCCGCTTACATCCCCGGCAAGTTCAGCGGAAACAAAGACAAGTTCTTCTTCTTCTGGTCCCAGGAATACACCGGTGTGAAGAGGGACTACGGGGTGAAGTTCGTCAACATGCCGACGGAACTGGAGCGCCGCGGCGACTTTTCTGGGAGCCGTGACGTCAACGGCGCGCTCATTCCGGTGACCGATCCGCTGGCGGGACGGCCCTTCCCCGGTAACGTGATCCCCAGAGACCGCTTCAACTCGCTGGGCCAGGGGATCTTGAACTTCTTCCCGCTCCCCAACTACACCGATCCCGATCCGCGAAACCTCTACCGCCGCAATCACCGTTCCGTCTACAGCGGAGACACCCCCCGGCGAAACGATATGCTCCGGGCCGACGCCAATCTCACGCCGACTCTGCGCGTCTACTACCGCTACGGACGGGACAAGGATCCGAAGTACCTGGTGTGGGACGACTGGAAGACCGGCGGCGTCAACTATCTGCTGGCCGAGGTTTACGTGTGGAACACCGGCCGCGGACACCTGTTTAATGTAACCAAGACCTTCTCGCCGACTCTGGTCAACGAGACCACTTATGGCAACACCAAGGTGAGCCGCGACTTCGACTACGTGGAGAAGCAATTGGTGGCGCGGTCGAAACTGGGGAACCCGGCGGAGTGGTTCAAAGACAACCTCGCCGGCGCGGATTACGTTCCCAACGTGACCTTTGGAGGCCAGCCGGCCAGCCCGGCGAGCCTAAGCCTGCCCCCGCAGATTCCCAACCGTTACAGGAATCCCGTTCACGCCTGGACCGACCAGATCAGCAAGGTGTTCAGCTCGCACACCATGAAGGCAGGGTTCTCGCTGGAACGGACGCTGGCGGAGGCGCCTACCGGCGGCGCCTTCCGGGGGGCCTTCGACTTCAGCCGCGACACTAACAACCCGTTTGATTCGGGGCACAGCTTCGCCAACGCCTTGCTGGGCAATTTCCGCTCCTATTCGGAGACCTCGCGGCGCAACCTCACCCGGCAACAATTCTGGCAGGCCGAATGGTTCGTGCAGGACAACTGGCGGTTGACCAGGCGGCTGACGCTCGATTTCGGTGTTCGCTCTTACCACATGCCTCCGATCAAGGAACTCGGCAAGCTGGCCGCGACCTTCGATCCCTCGCTCTTCGATCCCAAGAGAACTCCCGCTCTCTATGTTCCGGCTCGCGATCCCAGCGGGCGCAGAGTGGCCAAGGACCCCATCAGCGGCAAGCTTGCGATTCCGCCGCTGATCGGGCAGTACGTGCCGGGGATCGGCGATCCCGCCAACGGCATGGCCGTCGGGGGTATCAACGGCTATCCGGCGGGGCTGTACACGCGAGCATGGCTGGTGCTGGGACCCAGGTTCGGGTTCGCCTATGACCTGTTCGGGAGTGGCAAGACGGCACTGCGAGGGGGCTGGGGCATGTTCTACGACACGGGGCAGAATAACCCCTTCAGCGGAACTATCGGCAACCCGCCCATCTCCTACACCCCCACGCTCTACTACGGAAGCCTGGACACCTACGCCCAGGGCGGCGGGGCCATCGGGCCTTCCAGCGTCAGCGCTCTGTTCGGCCGCCACAGGACCACCAGCACAATGAACTTCAGCCTGGGCCTCCAGCATCAGATCCGGTCCACGGTGATCGACGCCTCCTACGTGGGTGCGCTCTCGCGGCACTTGTTCCTGCGGAGCAACATTAACCCGATCCCGATGTACGCCCGGTTCGATCCGAAGAATGAGGACCCGACTCAGCCCGGCCGCCCCCTGCCCGACAATTTCCTGCGGCCCTACCAGGGCTACGGGGACCTGAACGTCAATGAACATGCCGGCAGCTCGAATTACAACTCGCTGCAACTGGCGGTCAACCGTCGCTTCACGCACGGCCTGCAATTCGGTCTGGCCTACACCTTTGCCAAGGTGCTGGGGGTGGCCGAGAGCGACACCAGTTCCGTCAGCCCCTATTTCGCGCCGCGCCAGCGCAACTACGGACCGCTGGGATTCGATCGCAGCCAGACCTTCGTCGTCAACTACCTGTATGACCTGCCCAGGGTCGGCGCCAGGATAGGTTGGAAACCGGCCGGCTGGGTGCTGGACAACTGGCAGGTCGCCGGCATCACGTCCTTCATCAGCGGCGCGCCCTTCACGCCCGGTTTCAGCACGGTGGATGGGGCCGATATCACCGGATCTTCGGAAGGCTCGCGGATCACCGTCATCGGCAACCCCAGGCTCGCTAAGAGCGAGCGCGACTTCTACCGCAACTTCAGGACCGACGTCTTCGAGCGCACCCCGGTGCGTGGCTTCGGAAACGCCGGCGTCGGCATTCTGCGCGGGCCGGGGACCAACAACTGGGACATCAACGTCAGCAAGCGAGTGCCTCTGTTTTCGGAGGAGCGCTTCCTCCGGTTCCGCGCCGAGTTCTTCAATGCGTTCAACCACACCCAGTTCTCCGGTCTTTACACCGGCGCTCGGTTCGACGCCGCCGGCAGGCAGGTGGACCCCAACTTCGGCGTCTACAGCGCCGACCGGGGCCCGCGGCACATTCAATTGTCCCTGAAGCTGGTCTTTTAGGCCCCCCATGCTCGCTCTGCTGTTGCTCGGTGTCACGATTACAGCCGACTTTGAGGCCGGCAGTGTCGGAAAGGTGGAACGGGTTTCCGACACCCATCTTCGTTGCGCGGTCCAGGGCGAAACCGACCAGGACAAGCGAAACCGGCAGCCGAGTTGGTTTTATTTCCGCCTGGATGGAGTCGCCGGCCGGGAGCTCGTCATCGATCTGACCGACCTGGCGGGCGAGTACAACTACCGGCCTCACAACGGCGCGGGGCTGCGGAACATGCGCCCGGTTTACAGTTACGATGACCGGACGTGGCGCCACTTCGACAGCGCCGAATGGGACGGCAATACGAGCACCATTCGGCTCCGCATCAAACCGGCCGCGAACCGCATGTGGGTCGCCCGCCAGGCTCCGTACACCAATCGGCACCTGAAAAAACTACTCGACGGTCTCCGCAAGCACCCTCATCTTCGGGAGACAATCACCGGCAAGACGGTGGGAGGCCGGCCGATGCGGCTGCTTACCATCACCAATCCGGGAGTCGCGGATCCCGCCAAGAAAGTCATCTGGCTCATGGCCAGGCAACACGCCTGGGAGTCGGGCGCCTCCTGGGTGGCTGAAGGGGCGCTGCGCTTCCTTTTGTCGAACGATCCTGGAGCCGTTCGGATACGCGATGAGTTCATCTTCAAGGTGTTTCCGATGGCGGATCCGGACGGGGTCTTCCGGGGAGGCGTGCGCTTCAATGCCCACGGCTACGACCTGAACCGCAACTGGGACGCGATGGACGCCCGCCTCATGCCGGAAATCCACGCGCAGCGCCGGGCTGTTCTGGAGTGGATCGATGCAGGCCGCCGCATCGACCTTTTCCTCACTCTGCACAACACCGAGTCCGCGGATTTCATTCAGGGACCGCCGGCAGTCCGCCACCTGGCCGAGCGGCTGTGGAAGTTGCTGGTGGACGGCGCCAGCTTCCATTCTCCCAACGGTCCTCGCGACGCGCCCGCCACCACCACTCCAGGCATGAAGGGCCGCATGAGCGTGGACCAAGCGCTGTTTCACGAAAGAAGCGTCCCCGCGTTCCTGATGGAACAGATGGTGGATTCCAGCCCCAAACTCGGCCGTCCGCCCACGGTGGAGGACCGGATCGAGTTCGGGGCTGGCTTGGTGCGGGCCCTGTGCGCCGCCGTAATTCGGTGACAGGCTACGCTTTCACTAATTTCATCTGCCGCGGCCCACACTAAATTGGTGAAAGCGTAGCCTGTCACCGAAATTGCGGGTCACTTCTGGAGGGTGAAGTTCACCTGGATTTCGGTGATGATCTCGACCGGCTGGCCGTTGAGCAGCGTCGGCTGGTAGCGCCACTGGCGGACGGCCTCGGTGGCCGCCTCCACCAGCCGGCGGTCCACCAGCTCGTTAATCGGCTGCAAGTTCAGCACCGAGCCGTCCAGCCCGATGACCGCCCGCAGCAGCACCGTGCCCTCCACGCCTTCGGCCTTGCAGTCGGCAGGGTACAAGGGCCTCACCATGTTCACCATCTTGGCCTGTTGCACGCTGCCGCCGACGCGGATGCGCGTGGGCGGTCCGGCTCCGGCAGCCACCACTGGCGCGGCCGACGGGCGCTCGCCCTTCACCTCAAGAGTCTCGACCACCTGGCCGAGGTTGAGCACGAGTTCCACCCGCACCATCTGGCCGAGCGGGACCACTATGCCCTCGTGGCGCAGCAGCGCGAAGCCCGGCTTGGCCACGCTAAGACTGTAGGTTCCCTCGGGCAGGGGCCGGAACGAGAAGTCTCCGGCGTCGCTGGTGAGGGCGAACTCCTTGCGGTCGCGGCCGGGCATAGCGAGGGTCACCCGGGCCCGCGGTACGGTCGCGCCGCTGGCGTCGCGAACCACGCCGGTGATGCCGGCGCCGGTGTCCTGGTTCGCCGAGCGCAGGGCGGCCACCGGCAACAACAGCGCGGCCGCGCCGATTCCGGCGGCCACGATCAACCGCGGGCCGGCTCCACGGCGGCTGCGATGAGGGTTGAACATTGCTTTCAGACGGTTCTCCAGTTCGGAAATACGAGCCATGGCAATTCCTCCTTCCAGAATGCGGTCCCCGGACCCGAGGCCGCGGACGATTTCCACCAGGTGGCCGGCGTAAACCGCGGCCGCCTCCCCTTGCGCGAGCACGCCGTCGTCACAGGCCTGGTCGGCCTCCTTGCGCATCCGGACGGCCGCCCACCAGGCCAGCGGCTGCGGCCAGTACAGAGCGCGAACCAGTTGCGCCAGCGCCTGCGTGCGCGTGTCGTGGCGGGCGATGTGCATCCGCTCGTGCTTCATCACCAGGCGAAGGCGCTCGACAGGCCACTCGGCGGCTTCGCGGGGCATCAGGACCACCGGCCTCCACAACCCGCACACCACGGGCATGGAGATCTCCGGACTCAGCCAGACTCCGTCTCCGGCGTCCGGAAACGGGCTGGCGCGGCGCGCAATCGAGCGGGCGCGAGCATAGCCCAGGGCCATCCGGCCGGCGAGCAGCCCAAAACCGGCCGCCCAGACCGCCCAGAGCGCCGCCGCCCAGGGCAGTCGTGCCTCGCCGCCGCGCTCCACTACGTCCAGCACCACCCGCCCCGCGTCAAGCGGCGCCGCCAGCCGTGCGGGCAGCGCCACCGGCCACGCTGGTGTCAGGCGCTCGACCACGGGCAACAGCAGCAGGCTGGCCAGCGCCGCCAGCCACACCAAGTGCCGCGCCGCCGCCGAGGCGCGCCCCAGCAACGCCGCGACGCAGGCTGCGCCGGCCAGCAACAGCGTGGACTTCACCGCCAGCGCCAGTGTCTCCGACATCTCAGTCGCCCTCCGTCTTCGCTTTCTCGATCATCTTCGCCAGCCGGTCCAGCTCCTCGGGCGCGAGCTTGGCCGACTCGCCGTCCAGCAGCGCCGCCACCGCCCCGGCGGCCGAGCCGCCGAAGAAGGTGTCCACCAGGTGCCGCAGCGCGCTGCGCCGCGCCCGCTCCGGCCGCTGCCGCGGCAGGTAGACGTAGCGCAGATCCTCCCGCTCGTGCCGGGCGTGGCCTTTCTGCTCGAGGATGCGCAGGTGGGCGCGGACGGCCGAGTAGCTGGGCCGCTCCGGCAGCTCGGCGTGGATCTCGGCCGCCGTCGCCCGCCCGCGGCGGAACAGGATGTCCATGATCTGCCGCTCGCGGCGGCTCAGGTTCAGATGGGCGTTGCGTCTCACCGCGGCCTCCTGCTAATTTTGCAGCACCTGCTAAAATTCTAGCACCAACCGCGCTGCTTATCGACTAAGACGCCGCCGCGGGGCGGAAAGTTCCCGCGCACCCCTGCCGGGGCGGGTACGTAAAGGGAAGAAAGGGTTCCAGGGGATCTTGTTCGAGAACCGGGCTGAACAGGATTTCCGTGTTCTCCAAGATCGCTGTGTCCGCGGCCTGACTGGCCACGGCGTCTTCGAGCAGCCGCGGGAGCTGGAGAACGCGTTGGCGCTCGGTGAGATCCAGGAGCCGGCGCGACAACTCGGCGCCTACGTTGAGCGCCGGGTGTTGCTCCTGTGCCGCGAGCGCGCGCAGCGCGGTTGTCTTGCCGCTCCCGGAAGGGCCAAGGACGAGTAGCAGGCGGTTGTAAAGGTTGGAACTGGCTATGCACTTGACTCATGTAGCCACTATATGTAGCGGTCGCGGTTTTCCGAGTCCGGTGATGGGCAGCCTCCAGAGTGCCACGCCGCCGACCTGTGTCGCCCAGCAGGCAACGCCCGAGGACAAAACGCTTGGTCCGGCCTACTATGCGAAGCAAGCCGCTGGAAGGGCCTGCACACGCGACGGCGGGGTTTTCTACCGCGCCTAGCGATGCAATTCGCGTACGCCGATCCACAAGATGTTGGGGCTACATGAGTCAAGTGCATAGCCAGTAGGTTGGATATGCCCGACAACCGGCCCACCCTGTGGGCCGGCATCCTGCGACGGAGGACCCATTTGTAGACGGTGTCCCGCTTGATACCGAGGTACACGGCTAGTTCATCCACCGAAAGCCACCGCTCGTTAAGAGGTGGTGTCGCCGGTCCGTCCATGGGACCCCGGTCCAAATACAGCAGGCGTGGCAAGCGGCAGAAAAGCGTCGTTCGGGCGCTATCCAGTTGGATTCAGGCCAGACCGAGTGGCAGTGGAGCGGTGACTAGAAAATGAAGCTCAACCCGCCGCGAAGGCTGCGGGGGGTGTGGACCAGGTAAGTCCGGCGGCCGTAAGAGCTCAGCGGCACGTAGCCCTGGGCCAGCAGATTGCGCAGGTCGGCGGTCGCCTCCAGCCGGCCCGGCAGGGCGCCAAACGCGGGGATAGGCTGGCGGACAAGCAGGTTCATCCCCAGTCCCTCGCGCACGCGCTGGGTCAAGAACATGTGCGCCGGGGTCAGCGACCGCAGGCTGGCCCACTGGTAGCTGCCGACGAACTGGGTGCCGGCGCGGGGAGCGACGCCGGAGAGCCGCGCCGTCAGTGAATGGCGCCGGCCGCGGCGCAGGATCGAGCGCAGCTCATCGGGGCTCCCGGTCTCGAGCACCGTCCGCCCGGCGGTCAGCACTCCCCCGCTGCCATAGGCCAGCGCCAGGTCCAGCCGCTCGCCGAGGTTCTGGGTCACCGAGGCGACGTAGCCTGGCTTGCTGTATTCTCCGGCGTTCAAGATCCAACTGTTGGAGAACAGGTCGGGGAGCAGGTCCGCGGAAGCCAGCAAGCCGGCGCCGGCCATGGTGAGGGCGGCGTTGGAAACCCGCTCCTGGTAGGCGGCGGCGCTATAGGTCCGGGAGCCGAAGCTGATCCGGTAGCCCAGCTCCAGGGTCTCGCTGCGCTGTACCCTGGCGCGGCCCCCCCGCAGCGAAACCCGCGGGAACAGCGCCAGCGCCGCCAGGTCCTGCTCGAACTCCGCCTGGTTCAGGCCTTCGCCGAAGAGCTCGGCGGGCGGAATGCCCGAGGCATAGGCAGCCTGCACGACGCCGCTGTCGCCCCCGTCGTAGGTCAGCCGGGCGTACGGGCTGAAGTAATTCAGCCGGTCCAGGAAGGTGACCGAGTCCATGGAGAAGCCGTACTCCAGCAGCACCTGGCCGGTGATCTGGGTACGGTCCAGCAGCGTCGCCGACAACGTGCGCAGCGCCGGCGCGCCGCCCTGCTGCCCGTTCAGCCAGGAGGCGCCGGCCCGCAGCGGCAGGTACAGTTGCCTCATCGTAACCCGCACCTCGGGGCTCTGCCCGTCGGCAAGCTGGCGGCGGAAGCTGGTGCGAAACGCGGCTGCCGGGATGCCGGTATTCGCCGAGTAGCCGAGGTTGCCGCTGACCTGGAACTGGTTGCTGCCGAAAACGGAAGTGGCCAAGGCAAAGGCCGTGCCGAGATCCGGCTCGGCGCCCAGCGAGGAGAGGTGGCCCTGGTCGCCGGCGGAGACCTTCACCATCCCGCGCATTTCCGAGAAGACCGGCGAGCCACCGGCCCGCCGCGCCGGTTCGGAGAAGTCGGGCAGGAACCGCAGTACCGGCCGGGTGGAGCTGGAGCTGCGCAGCACCCATTTCCACTCGTCGCTCATCAGCCCGTTACGGGGCGCGTTGTAGACCAGCTCGATCGAGCTGAATACGCTGGCCAGGTTCACGTTGAGCAGGCTCTGCATGCCCGGCTGCACCGCGATGTTGCGTTTCAGCGCCGGCAGGAAGCTCGCCAGCGTGATCCGGATCGCGTAGACATCCGGCACCAGCGCGGCGAAGCCGAACATCCCCTTCTCGTCGGTGAGCGCACGCTGAAGCGGCCGCTCGCTGCGGTTGTAGAGCACCACGGCCGCGCCCATCTGGGGGATGCCGGCGCCGTCGCGAACCACGCCGACGATGCTGCCCGACAGTTTGACGGGCGTGGTGGCAGCCAGCACGGAAGGCGCGAAAAGCGCCCCCGCCAGCAGGACAAGCGCTCTCGTGGGCGTGCGGGCCGTCATTCGAGAACCACGCTGAATCCGGACTCCTCTAGGTTACCGTAAAACCGATGCTCGGTGTGAGCACCTGTTGCCCGTTTTTGTCGGTGACCTTCAGCTTCAGAGTGTACTGGCCGGGCTCCAGGCTCTGGAGCGGCAGCAGCTTCTCCACTGTCACCTGCTGCGCCGAGGCGCCATCTATCCCGGCCACATCCTCGCTGAACTCGAATACCTTCTCGTTGGTGCCGTTCCTGATCACTTCGTACTCGATGGTGCCGTTCGGCCTCTGGGTCTTCTCGTCGGGCTTGAAGTTGTAGAACTGGATGTAGATCCCCATCTTCTCCTGGCGGCGGAAGCTCTCGCTGAGCCGCGGCCGCACCTTGGAGGCGCCGATCACAAACTGGCCGGTGCCGATGCTGCGGGTGGGGACCTTCTCGATCATGTCGGCCAGAATCAGGCTGCTGGAGGAGAGCTTCTCCTCCTCGAAGTGCGGCACGCGCAGCGCCAGCTCGTAGTTGTTCATCGCGCCGCCGACCACGTCCTTGACCACCACGTTCAGCCGGTAGGTGCCCGGGGCCAGCGGCACCGTCTTCTGGTAGACCGAGGACCTCTTGGTCATCGTCTCCAGCAGCTCGGGCGCGGACTCCACCGTGACCACGTCCTCGAAGATGTTCACCGGCCGCCGGGCCATCGACGTAACCCGGGCGTAGATGTTCACCGTGGCCCGCTGGAGCCCGTCCTTGTTCTGGAACTGGAGGTCCTTGTTCTCAAGCTGGATGGTGATTGGGGTCAGGACGGTGGACTCGGTGATGCGGATGAAGTCGGCGCGGACCTTGATCGGCAGAACGTTATAGGTGATGCGGGAGGTAACGGCCGCCTCGAGGTCCTTGAACTTGATCGATGGCGGCTTTTGCAGCTTGGCGAACTGCTCCAGCCGCTCGAACTGGTTCATGCGGGAGGGAAGCGGCATGTCGCCGACGCCCAACCGCGTGCCGTCGGTCCGGTTGAACCGGTCGGCCTTGGAAGTGATGCCCATCTGCTCGTACAGGGTGAGCCCGGCGTTGGGCACCATCAGCAGCGCGTCCTTCTCCGAAGGGTCCATGGTCATCCGGTACTCGCCGGTCATGGTCGGATCCACGAACTCGATGTTGACGTCGGTGCCGATGCCCTCGATCCAGCGGTAGCGCCACTTCTCGAACGGGAAGGTCGAGGTGGTGCCCCCGCCCTCCTCGATGGGCCGTTCGTAGCTTCCGCCCGAGGGGTGCGATTCGATCTCGTCCGGCGGCCCGAAGGTGATGTACAGGCGGCCGCGGTCGGCCTTCCAGCCCGGTATTCCCGAGGCGAACCGCTCGTTGGCGTAAGCGATGCGCCGGTAGTGCTCTTCCTTGAATTCGTTTTCCTGGCTGTCCGGGCTGGGGTCGCGGCGGAGCCAGAACTGCTCGATGAACTGCTCGCGCTCATCGTCGGTGGCGAGACGCTTGAAGGCGGTGCGCTCCTCATCGGTGATGATGTAGGAGACGTCCTCGTTGAGCCACTTGCGGTAAGGGGTCTCCAACTCCCTGCGGAGCTTCTCCTCGCGGCGGCGCTTCTCCTTTTCGCTGAGCGGCTTGGCGATGGTCTCGCGCTGACCGGCAGCGGCTTGTTTGTCGGTTTTGTTCTGGGCCGCGCCGGGGCTCACCAGCAGGCTGAAAGCCCCACAGCAGACCATCAGTGTTCGTGCCGTCATGTTGTCCTCCGGCTTCCAGCACCGGTTAGAAACTACCCTAATTCTAGGCCCCCTCCACCGGGGTAGTCAAGGCGGATCGCGACCGTCAACCGGCCGCGCCCGAACGGGCCGAACCCGCGGCCGGCGCCTGGGCCGCGAACTCAGGAGCACACACCAGTATGCGAACGACGTTCTTGACGAACCCGGAGTTGTCGGCCAGGGGCTGATCAGAGCCAAACGTCACGAATCCTGCCAGTTGGCCGGAGCGCCAGACGAAGAAGCTCTGAATGTAGCGGCCCTCCAAGAATGCCTCATAAAACGGGTCGTTTGCGACCTGAGAGGGCTCGAAACTGAGAGTGTCAACCTCAGGTCCAGTGACACGCGCAAGCAGACCGCTGTCGAGACAGACCTCAGACGCCGCGGCGGGAGCGTTGAACCTGGCAACAGTCTGGAGGCTCCCCGATTCGGGAGCGCGGTGGACCAGCACCGCTTGTCGGAGATTCAGTGCGCTCGCCATCCGATTCAGCACCTCCTGCTGTGTCTTGAGCAGGTCGGCGGGGCTGGCGGGCAACAAGATCTTGTCCAACAGATCCTTGATGAAGGCGTGCGCTTCTAAGGCCACCCGGAGTTCCTCGGCGGACTCGAGTCCATACGGCAGCCGCTCCCCGAAGTGGGCGGCTAGTTCGCTAATGAGCTCGTCGAAGCCTGTGATTTCGACTGAAAAGGCGCGCCCGGGCGGGGCCTGCTCCAAGAACGCCCGCACGTGGGGGGAGAGCACACTGCCTCTCAAGTGGCACCAGTAAACGCCCTTCGATAGGACGTTGTTGTCCCTTTCTGTCCACAGGGGGGCAAAAGCTCTGCGCATTAGGTTGACATCCCAACCACCGTACCCGATCACAATTAGCCCGTAGAATGCGAACAACTTGCGTGCCGCGGCGAACCTCTCCTCTGGCGTTGCCTCGAGCTCGCGCTCGGTGTTGAGGAGGTCGCCGTGGTCGAAGTCACCGTGGAGCCGCAGGAGCCGCACTTCTTCAGGATGAGGCCCCAACTGGCGAAACTGGTCCGATGTGTTGAGTGTGGTGATGGGTGGGCCAAGGACCTGCGCGCAGCCCAGCCGCACCAGATCGTCGAAGTTGGTGGTGACAACAGTGTCGAAGAGGCCTTTGTTGAGAAGGAGGCCCAGAAGGGAGTAGCCTTTGCTCGGCTTGGCATGGCGCATCAGCCGACTCAGACGCTTGTTGCGTATGCCTGGGGGGCTCAGAACGATCTCCATGGCGAGGGCGTATTCGGACTTGCTCTCGCGGGCGGCGAACCAAGGCAGATTGTCCTGGGCCCAACGCCGCACATCCTCTCTGGAGACCGGATTGGGGGTTCCCGCAAGCAGCTTGGTCCGCGTCGCGTGACACTCCCGAAGCAGGTCGGTGACGATGTCGTCGGCGCAGGGAATACCGGAAGTCGCCGATGCCCCGGCCCCCAGCCATAGAACGTAGTCTGCCGTGCGCCCGTTGAATTGGCGCAAGCACGTCAGAAGATCATCGACCGTCGCTGTGGGCATCCGTGTCCCGTGGTGGTACTCTCCGCGCGCCCCAGCCGGCGTCCTAGGCCACGTCGTCGCCCAGCGACCGCTCCACCTGCTGCCTCAATCCCGTCAGCGAAAAAGGCTTTTCAAGAACGCACACGACGGTAAATGCTCCAAGCCGCTCCTGGAGTTCACGCCCCACATCGGCAGACACCATCACGATGATCAGCGGCTTCCCGAACTTGTTCCGCAACTCCTGAAGCGCGCTCAGGATCTTGAAGCCCTCGTCGAAGGTTGGTATCCGCCCCTCTCGTTCCGGCAGCCCAAGATCCACGATGGCGAGAGCGAACTCCGGAGCCCGCCCGGGCGGCAGGTGTGCCAGGGCAGTCTCACCATCAACCGCGAGTACGGTTTCATAGGCTCCCCTGAATTCGCTATCGAGCAGGAACCTATGAGCCGCTTTGTCTTCGACAATCAGGATTCTCTTTGTGGCAATGACTTCCGATACGGCCGACATCTTAAGCCTCCGAATCTATTGGGCTTATCGGCAGCGTAAACCAGAAACTTGAGCCGCGGCCGCCGGCGCCCTGGCTGAAATCCAGTTTACCACCGTGGCGCTCCACAATGGTGCGGGCGATGGGCAAGCCTAAACCGCTACCGGTTGATTCCCCTCCCGGGGGGATGCTACTGGCAAAAGGCTCCAGCAGCAAATGCCGTTGGTCGGCGGAAAAGCCCGGCCCCTGGTCGGTTACGCTGATCTTGAACAAATCGGGCGTAGTGCCAAGCTCAATCTGCACGGCTGCTTGAGCAGGCGAGAACTTCAGGGCGTTGTCGATCAGGTTTGTAAGCGCTTCCTTGATGGCCGCATGGTCGGCGCGAACCGGGCAAGGGATCTCAGGGAGCGTTACTTCAAGCTCCACACCCTCCTGTCGGGCTTGCGATTCAAACCCCTCCACAGCGGCCTTCACCAGTGTCCTGAGATCGACCTCGGCAAGGGTCAGAGGTTCCCTCCATAACCTGGTGTACCGCGCGGCGCGTACTATCAGCCGGTCCAGGTCCTTCGTTTCCTCTTGCAGATGGCGAAAGGACTCGGCCCGCTGCTCCTCAGTAGCCCTGCCGCCTGGCATGACCTTCTTGACACAACCGAGAATTGACTGCAGCGGGCTCTTCACGCGGTGTACGGCGAGTTCCAGGAATCTGCGCTGTTGCCTCTCGGACTCCTCCATCGCAGTGGCTACCGCGGCCATCACTGCCAGAGGTTTCAACTCCTCCAGGTGGAACCGGGTTGGGACTGCGGTGCCTCTCCTGGTCCACGCGACCAGAGCGCCGAGCACCTTCTCGCCATAAATCAGGGGTAGTCCCAGCAGCGGGCTCTTGATCTGGAACGCTTCCACACCGCGCTGGCTGACTTCCGGGTCCTCCCATGGCCTGGGAGAGAAATACGGCTTCTCGTTGTTGAACACCTTGGTTGCCAGGGCCGTCTCGTCCAGCCGGAAAAAGAACCTAGCTGGATCAAAGTTCAGCCCGTCGCAACCGATCCAGGCCAGGCACCGCAGTCGCGGCTGCACTTCGTCACGGATATAGACCAGTCCGGCGTCAAACCCGAAGGTTTCCCGCATGTATTCGAGGGCCTTGGTCCAGTACTCCTTTGGTTCTGCCGGCTGTTCCGCCAGGCCTTCAACGAGGTCGCGGAAAGCAACCTCTTTGCCGACCGCCTTCACGGCAATGGCCGCGTACTCCGCCAGCAGTTGCAGCAGCCCCCGATCGTGATTTTCGAAATGGTTCTTCTCGAACGACTCGGCGTTCAACAAGCCGAGGGGCCGGTCTCCATACTTGATCAGCTCGGTAAGCTCACTCTCGGTCCGCTGGTCCAAGGGATAGTAATACCCACACTGGGCCACATCGTTTTCCATCTGGCCCGCTTGCGCTTCCCACGTCTTCTGCATGATGCTGCGCGTAGGGATCGCTTGACCGATTTCCAGATTGCCCCCTCCGAGGCGCGCTCCGAGAATCAGCTTCTGTTGCCCCTCATCCCACCAAGCAAAGTCCCCGCGGTCGGCCCGCAACAGCGCCAGGCCGCGTTGGAGGATTTCGCCCAGGACGTCGTCCAGTCGCCTGGCCTCCAGAATCGTGCTGGTCAGCTTCCGGCAGGCGTCGATGGCTCGTAAGCTCTCCAGCAACAGCGCAATCTTGCTGGCGAACATGGCCGCGATAGCCTTGTCTTCCTCACCGAAATAACGGTCCGGATCGGGCTGGCGCTGGGGGTTCTTCTTGTTGTCCAGCCTCAGCAGCCCGAGCAGGTCGTCATGCCGGCCCTTCACCGGCACCACGAGCAAGGCAAAGCACTTTCCGGAAGCCAGGTGCTCCATCGGCCGCCCCGCGACGTAAGGGTTGCCACGGAGTTTCTCTCCGTGCAGCTCTGCGATCTCTCCCTTGTCTGCGAGATGGCCTGTCAGTCCCCCGCCAGGAATGCTCTGAATCTTCAGGTTGGCCGGCTTGAACTCGAATGCGTAAGAATCGGAGTAGGTGGCTACCAGGTGGACTTCCTTCGGAGCGTCCTCAGGGACCAAGAATAGGCCGCAAGATTCAGCCTCCAACAGATCGTGCAACTGGCGGGCCACGGTACGGAAGGTCTGCTCGCGGTCGCACCGGAGGATGCATCGCATGATCTCGTCGCTGGCGTGGTGGGTACGCCTGAGCAGATCCCGCGGCTGTCCGTCTGGGCGCATTGCACGGAATAGTACCACAACCGCTGCGTTTGTCAACCTGATTTGGCCAGGACCCAGCGATTTCACAAGGCGGTGTATGGTGGCGCGATAACCGCAAGGGCGAAATGGAGTTTTGCGCTGGA
>ERZ1292640.70-Hain-H43-02um-R1-70-length-78039-cov-44_pt1 | contig 28825 bp, 22 predicted proteins | sample MGYA00564404_ERZ1292640 | MGnify/ENA primary metagenome ERZ1292640 (study PRJEB36523, sample SAMEA6512636) | groundwater metagenome | collected 2019-01-08 | study: AquaDiva: Metagenomics assemblies of 32 groundwater samples | reverse complement strand
GAGTGCCGCAGCTCACCATCTGGCCTTGCGGCACACTGCGGGCGAACTGGTTGATAATGCAGGAGGCGCACTCCGGGGAAACCGTCGAGCCCACCGCCGAGGCCGCGAGCGCGTGCGTCGCTGCGCTGACGTACTGCCCATGGTTCTTGAAGGTGCTCTCGTCGGGGACTGCCAGGATCACCCCGAGCTGAAGCTCGCGGCAGGTGCAGTTGGAAGCGGCGCCCGAGTCAATGTAGTCGGTGAAGCCGGCCACACACATCAACTCCGCCGCGATTTCCGCAGCCGAGTGCCCCGCGAAGCCGGGGTCCGTGATCGTCACACTATACAGCCCAGCAGGTACGCATGCGGAGCTTCGCCCAGCACTCAAGGGACCGCAAGTCCCTGTAGTGCACCCCCAGGAGTCAGTCCCGGCCGCGCAATAGACAGCCGGATCCGGCGTGGTGTTGAACACGTCCCCATTGACTGTGGCCTGGTAGTAATCGCCGATGCAGCAGCAATCGAGTTGTCCGATGGTCAGCCTTTTTGGCCCCGTCAGTGTCACGTTGTACGAGTTGTCGGCAGGGAACGGCGCGTTTGCTGGGCCGGTGCACGCCGATATCAAGTTCCCGGCAAAGACGCCGACGGGATCCACGAGCGGTACCACCGCCTGCGTGCCCGCGACCGCCCCGCCGGCGTTGCTCTGCGCCCAAATCGGCGTGGCGATAGCGAGCAAGCTACACACTACCACCGAAATTAACATGTGTTTCATTCTTGTTTGTCCTCTCTTGGAAGCGGCTCTTAACGCCGCTGTGACGATGTGCCGTGTGGGGAAACAGCAGGCCTGGGTGGCCTCCTCACTCATCGGAATCTCTTCCTCCCCAGGAGATCAGGCCCGCCCACTGCAAGCGCTGACTCACCCTGCTACTGCAAGTCGTTCGCCGATTTGGCTTTTCTCGGCTTCTTGCTGGGGGGGCACAACGTGGTAGAATGCGACTGCCTCGGGGGTATTCAACGACGGATGCTCCCCAGCGCGGCTGGCCCTCGGGCTCTACTCCCGAGGGTCAGCCAAATATTGTTAGTTTCTTTTCTTCCGCTCCCTCTGGCTTGATGCCTCCGATGTAAGAATTATAGCAGCAGAGTCTAAGTTTTGTCAATGGACAAGTTTCGGGACTTTTCCCAACGTTGTTAAGTCTTTCGCCCGAGGCGCAGTCCCAATTGCAGCACGCTAACGGGCTTGGGAAGCCGATCCCGGCTGATCTGAGAGAGGATCTTGCGGATTCCGTCAGCCCATAAGTACATTCGTTTACCGACATCTGTCCTCGGCTGAGGTCGAGAAGCAGGGCGACGTGGCAAAACGGAACCGCCGTCGAGAGCAAGGCACGCTGGCGGCGCGGCTTCGCCTACCGGGCCGACGGCTCGGTGGCGTCCCAGATCACTTCGACGTCGCGCAGCTCCACATCCTTCGCATTGACGAAGATCCAGGCCGCCGGGACGTTGCCCGGGTCGAGATCGCGGGACACCGCCTGCGCCGTTCCCCCGCGCAACTTGCGCGCGTGCTCCACCGCTTCATGCCCGGTGATGCGCATGACCACGTTGCTGAAGCTCAGGCTTTCGATGGGCCGTTCCGCCATGCCGTTCACCAGCACGCGGCCCTTGGTGTACATCCGCATGCCGGAGAAGCTCACGTCGCGGATGCGGCTGAGCCGGGAGTCGGGCGCGCGCTTCTCCAGGTCGATGGTTATGGGCCACTCGACGCCGCGGCCGGTGGTCTTCAGCACGATGCAGTCGTCGCCGGCCGCGATGTAACAGTCGGAGATATGCACGTTTCGGCTTGAATCGGGGTCGATGCCGTCGGTGTTCGGCCCGTTCATGTGGTTGATGATCGAGATGCCGCGGATCTTGACGCCGTCGCCCTTCGCGCCATAGCCGGTGACGTCGAAAACGCCGGCCACCGCCGCCGGGCAAAGAAGGAAAAGGGTGAGCGCGCTCTTACGGCAGGTGGACATGAGTCGCTCCCTGTTTCACCTCCCGCCGCGCTCTCTTGAGATCGTTGCCGGCCAGCACGACGTCGTCTTTACCCACGCCGCGGAGGCCCACAAAGACGCCCGCGCCCGCCTCGGCGCGGCTGCCGGTGATGAAGACGTTCTTCGTGGCGTCCAGGCCGATCACGGCCAGCTTGCCCTCGGGCGCCGCCTGGCGCCCGCTGAACTCGGCGATCCGCAGGTCCTCGACGCGGGCGGCGTAAATGGCGTGGCGCTCCTGGGGCGGCGCGGCAGTGTCCCAAATGACGCGGATGCCGCGCAGGTTGAGGCCGCGCACGTTGGCGAAGATGAAGGCGGCCGGCACGGAGGCGTAGTCGATCTCGCGCCCGGCTGGCCGCACGCGGCTTGAACCGCGCGGCTTGGCGACTTTTTCCACCTGCTCGAAGCCGGTCACCCGCATGAGGATGTTGCGAAAAGTGATGTTCTCCAGCGGATGGTCCGGCATGCCGCCCACCAGCACGCGGCCCTTCGAGTGGATCACAATGTCGCTGAAGCTGACGTCGCGGATGCGGCTTTGCCGCCAATCCTCGTTCCGTTTCTCGAGGTCGATGAAGATGGGCCAGACGACCGATTCGCGGTGGGTGATGCGGGTGTCGATGGTGATGTTGGAGAAGCTGATGCCCTCGAATGTGCCGCCGTCCTTGGCGTAGAAGGCGATGCCGACGCGGCTGGCGCTGATGACGCAGTTGGAGAACAGGCAGTGGCGGAAATCGCCGTGGCTCTCGGTGCCGAGCTTGAGCGCCGCATCGTCGCTGACCAGGGTGCAGTTGGTGACGGTGACGTTCTCGCAGGGCCGGGCGGGGCCGCCGCCGCGGCCGGTGGTCTTCAGCACGATGCAGTCGTCGCCGGCCTCGATGTAGGAATCCGAGATGGCCACGTTGCGGCTGGAGTCGGGGTCGATGCCGTCGGTGTTCGGCCCGCGCAGGTGGTTGACGATCGAGATGCCGCGGATTTTGACGCCGTCGCAATCGAGCGGGTGGATGGTCCAGCCGGGCGCGTTGCGGATGCTCAAGTCCTGGATGCGGACGTTGCGGCACTTGACGAACTCAATCAGCGGGCTGGGCCGGCGCTCGTGAGGCCGGAAGCTCGAGTCCCAGTAAGCTTCGCCGTTGCCGTTGATCGTGCCGCCACCTTCGAGGGCGATGTTCTCCGCCTCGCGGGCGTAGATGAGGTGCGGCGGGTCGTAGTCGTCGATCTTCTTGCTGCCCCAAAGGGTCGCCCCGGGGGCCAGGTGCAGCGTAACGTTGGTTTTGAGAACCAGGGTCCCCGAGACGTAGTTGCCGGCCGGAAGCTGGACGACGCCGCCGCCCGAGCGGGCACAGGCGTCGATGGCCTTCTGGATGGCGGCCGCGTCATTGGCCGCGCCGTCGGCACGGGCACCGTAGTTTAAGACGTTGAAAAGGGGGGCGGACGTCTGGGCGGACGCCGTACCGGACAACAGAAGCAGGGCGAGACACACGTATCTCATCAATCGAGTTATACCGCACCGTCTCGGGCAGGTCAGCGCGCGATACCGAACGTGCCGAGGTAGCCGGTGATCCCCGCGTCCGCCTCCCACCACTGGTGGCGGAAATGGCTTCCCCAGAACTTCGTGTATTCGGTGGCGCCCAGCGTAGACGCGGTCGTCGGAATGAACGGGTCGTACCAGAGGAAGGAGCCGAGATGAGCGTCTTCCGGCAGGCGCGCCGGACGCACCACGAACCGGGAGACCTCGCCGACGTTGACCGTTACCCGCTCGCCCTCCTTCTGGAAGGAGATCGGAGCGGCCTCGACACTGAAGACCTCGCCCAGCACGTTGCCGTAATATTCGCGAAGCAGGGCCACCAGGGCCTCGCGGGCCTCCGCGTCAGCCGCATCGACGAACATCGCGCTCCTGCGGGCCGTGCCCGGCAGGCTCAGGCTTTCCGGTCCCTGCATCACCGCCACCGCCTTGGCGCCGGCCAGCGGCGTGCCGCGATACTCGCCTTCCCTGACATTCCAGGCCAGGATGGCTTCCCTGCCCCCCGTCACCTGCTCGCCCGAAAACAGGCACGCGCAGGTGTAAACGTGGTTGGAGCGCACCTCGATGTAATCACCCGTGACTGCCGGCGGGGGCGCCGCAGAGATGCTCAGCCCAGCCAGCAGCACGACACAAACAACAGTCAGTGCTCGAATCATGGGATTATCGCCTCCCGCTGACCTCCAATGTACCACGGAGTTTCGAGGTTGTGTAGCCTGTCACCGAAATACAGCTACTATTGTACCGGCAGCTTCTTCACCGATCCGTCGGGCAAGATTTGGATGCGGTCGGTCGCCACCTGGATGGGCGGCGTCGGGCTGATGCCCGCCGCCTTGGCGGCGGTTTCCGAGATCAGCCGGTAGTACAGCGTGGCGCTGGCATCAACCGGCTTGCCGTCCGGCACGGTGACCTGAAACACCTCGCGCCGCGAGCGCTGGGGCGCGATGCGGGTGTCGGTTCCCACCCGGACCGCCCGCCAGGGCATGGCCGGCTTGCCATCCTTGTCGAGCAGTGTGGCGCCGAAGTTCGCCCGCGTAGTGAACAGTTCGGCTCCGCTCGACTGAACCCTGACGTCAAGCCACAGTTCGCGGATGCCAGGAATACCCGTGGGCATCAGGTGGCCGGATCCCACATTTGTCACCAGCGCGCTGAGGCTGACGCGCCGGCCGCCACCCTTCCCGACAGTTCTGGCCCAGAGTGTCACCTGAGCAGCCCGCTTGAGCATCTCGGTATGCCCGCCCTGAAAGACGTGGGCGCTGACGTCGGGCCGCTGCGGGCCATCGTCGGCGGACTTGCCGGCATAGGCCGGCATGTGACAGTCCTGACAAGTGCGGCCCTGGAGGCGGTACGGACTGTAATACCACTCGGCATACGTGTTTTGAAGCTCGAGCCCGGGCAGCGGGTGGGTGTACTGATGGCAGATCGCGCAAAGCTGGGGACTCTTCAGAAAGTCCGACGCTTCCGTGGCGTGCGCGGAGGTCGTGGCATCCGCGTGCGTGCCGTACTTGACGTTGGTATCGCCCCGATGCGGCAGGCGGTAGGCTCCCAGACTTATACCACGGCCCAGGTTCTCCTTGCCTGAGACGGTGTGGCAGAAGTCGCACGTGACACCCTCCTTGGCCACCCGACTGAGTTCGAGTTGCATTGAGACCGGCCGTACCGGCGAGATCTGCTTGCTCACCGTAGCTACCGGCGCGTGGCAGGTCAGGCACAAGGCCCACGGTTTGGCGTCCTTGTCCTGGGTGGCCTGCTGGAAAAGCTGCCAGAAGACCGGGTCGGTGGCCGACTGCGAATGAAACGACTCCCGCCATTGCTGGTAAACCTCTACGTGGCAGGGCTTGCAGGTTTCGGCGGATGCATAGCTTTTCGAAGGCGACGGTTGGTGGCTGGCCGAGCGCGCGATGAGCGCCAGCGCCAGCATCCCAGCACAGAGATGCAGCGTCATCGTCTCCCCTTTCAGCCAATGAGCATGTACACGCGAACTGCCAACTCGGAACTCCCTTTGTTAACAGCAGCTTACTGGTGTAGGCCGCAAGGGGGCCGCGAAATGCCGCGCCCAGGACGCGACATCTCGCAGGCCGCCGGGCAGGAGTCTAGAAGACGCGGGACAATCCGAAGCTGACGCCGTGAAGCCGGCCCGCCAGGAGCGGCGTCGCCTGGTCGTTGTAACGGCTGTACTCGTAGCGGAGATGAAAGAGAACCTGCTCGGAGACCTTGCAGTCCGCCCCGATGCCGACACTGTTGTGGTCGTTGTCGATCAGGCTGTAGCCGCGCAGCGGGGTCTTGGCCGAGACGATCCCGCCGCCGGCGATGGCCAGCGAGTAGTTGGGCAGCAAGGTGAGGCGGTCGTGGACGGCCAGGCTGGCGCCCAGGCTGAGCACCTTCGCCGATCCCTCGTAGCCGAACCCTTCCTCGGCCAGCGAGGGAACCACGAAGGGCCGCCAGCGGCGCACGTCGGTGGCGACGAAGTTGGCGGCGTGGTCGCGTAGGAGGTGCTGGAAAGCGCCCTGAAATTGCACGCGGGAACCGGCGCTGAACCAGCCCTGCACGCCGGTGCTGTAATCCCGCACGTCCCAGAGCTGGGGACTCTTGCCGAGCCGCGACTGCAAGGCGAACTGGTCATTCCGCTCGTCGGTGAAGCCAAAGGAGACCGAGGCGCCTGTGTTGCCCGACTTGCTGGCCAGCGTCGCCGAACCGCGCACCCGGATGCGGCGCTCCGGGTCGTTGAGCGCGTACGTCTCACCGGCGGTGCGGAACTCGGTGCGGGCCGCCCAGCGGAGCTGCTTCTTGGGCCGCCCGCTCACCGACACCCACAGGTCGGTCGGCGTGGAGCGGGGATGGTAGACGGTCAGGCCTTCGGGGACGGCATTCTCGCCCGTGCCGCGGAGGAAGTCGCGCTTACCGCGCTCGTGGCGCACTCCGGCGCGTAGCGTGGCCCCCTTGATAGAATGCGTGAGGCTACCGCCGAGGATGGTCTCGGCGCGCTCCCGCACGAACGGCGTGCTCAGGTTGCGATCGGTCATCAAGTAGGGGCGGCCCGCGGCCGCCTGGCCGATCTGGCTGAGGTTCTTCCGCTGCCGCCAGCGGGTGAAGGCTTCCAGCCAGGCGGCCTCCGTCAGATCGACAAACAGGTTCGCGCCGGTGGACCAGCTCCGAATGGTGCTGTGGTAGCCGGAGGCGGTTTGTAGCGGTGCGAAGCTGGCCTGCTTCAGTTCCTCCAGCAGGCCGTCCACCAGCAGGGTGACGCGGCTGCCGAACTTCTGCTCGATCGAGACCTCGCCCCCGAAGATGCGGTTGTCGGGGATGAAGTTGATGGTGCGCGGCTGGGTGTTGACCCGCGGGTCGCGGCGAGCAACGTCAGCATTAGTGAAGGAGGCCGGCCGCATATCGAACTGCTCGCCGAAAAACCGCAGCCGGATCAGGTTGCTCTTGGCGAAGGAGAGCGTGCTGGCGATGCCGTAACGGTGGACGGTCTGGCTGAGGTCTTCGGTGCGGCCCCGCCAGCGGGCGGGGTCGGTGCCCACCGGGACCACCAGGTCCTCGGGGATGCCGAACATCCAGTTGAACTGGCGGTAGCCGATCCGGCGGGCGCGCTCGAACTCCAGTTCGACCGAGCGGAGAACGCGCGGGCCGGACTTGAAGGCCGACGGCTCCCAGCGGCTGACGGCGCGAAAATCGCTGCGGCGGCGGCGCAGGAAATCGTCGCGGGCGCTGTCGTCGTTGAACTGCTTGGCGTAGGTGAACGTGCTGGGAGCGGTGGGCGGGAGGTAGCGGTCGAAGCCCCGCTGGTAATCGTTCCACTGCACGTCGAAGCGCACGCCGGCGGCGGCCCAATAGCGGAGGAGCCACTGGTCATTCAGAGGGAAAGGATTGACGTGTTGAAGCTCCAGCAGGGGGCCGCCGCCGGAGCGCGCGACGAAGATCCCCAAACCGTTGGCGGTCTCCAGGAAGCGGTCGATGCCCGCCTTGTTCGGCGCGTCGAGCGCCCGGTAGCGCTGCAAGTAGCCCTGGTCACCGCTGAACTTGTACAGGCGCGGCAGCACGCGGACGTAGCCGCTGACAGGGGACAAAGTCGCGGTTCCGGCAGCGGCCTGTTGCTGGGCCGCGGCGGGCAGCGCAGCCAGGATGGCCGCAACCGTCAGGCGAGAGCGGGATCTTTCAGTCTTCATGGGTGGCAGCGCTCCTCTCTCATTTCTTGAAGTGACGATCCTCGTGGGAGCCGTGAATGGCCCCGTGACAGGCGGTGCAACGGCTGAACAGGGCGCGCGAGAACCGCGCGCCGCCGACCTCGGCGCCGTGCCGGTCCTCGGCGATCGAGTGACAACTCAGGCATTGGAACGGCTGCGCGGTTTTCAGCATGCCGGGAGCAACCGAACCGTGCGGCTCGTGGCAGGAGGCGCAGTCTTCGGTCGCTGGCGGGTGCTCGTAAGCCCACGGCCCGCGCTTGTCTTCGTGGCACGAGAAACACTTGGCGTTGGCCTGGCGGGCTTGCCGCGTCTCGTCCTGGTGCGGGTTGTGGCAGGAGACGCAGGCCAGCGCCTGCCCGCCCAGCGGATGGCGGTAGGGCATGCGGAAGCGCCCGCGCAGATCGGTGTGGCACGACAAGCAAAGATCCGCCGACGGCGTCTTCAGATGCCGCACCACGCGCAGGGGCGCGTCCTCGTTGCGGAAGGCGGTGCGGGCCGGCAGCAGCGAGACCTTTGAATGCGGGCTGGCGTGGCAATCGACGCACGCCACCCGGCTCTGGGCGTGGCGGCTCCGGCTGTAGCCGTTCACTTTGTCGTCGGTGCGGTGGCAGGCAATGCAGGCGCCGTTGGACCGCCCCTCTTCGCCCTTGGCGAAAGCGACCGCCGGCTTCTTGCTGACCGGATCGTCGGCGTGCGGCTTGCTGGGGCCGTGGCAGGACTCGCAGCCCTCTCCCTGCGCATCAAAGCGCCGCTGCTCGGCGGCCTTGAAGTGCACGTTGGCCTCGAAGAGCTTGGCTTGATCGGGGTGGCAGCCCTGACAGCTCTGGGAGCCGGCGTAGTCCTGCGCGGGCAGCCGTCCCGCTGCAAACAGCCCCAGGACCAAGGCAACCGCCAATGAGATGGTGAATTTGTGCGTCATCGTCGCCCTCCATTCCTCAGGCCGGCACAAGGTTGACGAACGTGTCATAGAAGACGGCGCTGCCGCCGACCACGTCGCTGAGGCAAGTGTTCTTGAGGAAGTCATCCACTCGCATGACCGCGTTGGCGTGCACGCCGGCGGTGCGCCGGCGATCGCCGCGAATCAGGTGTCCGTCGATGATCTGATCGTCGCCGCCGTAGGCCCAGTGGCCGTAGCCCAGGAGGAAGTTGATGACCCCGGGCCGGATGCCCTCGGTGACGTTGAGCCGTCCGACGATCGGAATCCTGGTGCCGTTCTTCAGGTCCCACACCCCCTCCGGGTTAGTGGCCGAGACCACGCGCACCAACTGGCCGGTCTTCCCGCCGATCCGGGCCGCGTCGCTCGGATGAATGTCGATGACGTTCTCCGGCAGCCGGTCCAGCAGCCAGTAGTTCGAGACGGTGCGGCTCTTGGTGGCCAGCATCGTCCGGCAGGTGATCAGGTTGAGGCTGTAGCCGCGGTCCTGGATGGGCCGGCCCAGCGAGTCGGCTATCGGCGTGTAGTGGGCAATGCCCTTCAGCCACTCCCCGGTCATCGAGTTCCGGTAGCCGGCGGTCTTCTCCTGGTACAGGTTGACCAGCTTGCCGTACTTGGCCCGGGTCTGGCCGCCGGCCCAGCCGTCGGCATACGCCCACCAGCGCCCGCCGCGGTTGAGCACGTAGATCACCTTGCGCCACCACTGATCGCCCACCGCCTTCATCCATTTCTCCGGGTCGAACATGCTCTTGGGCAGGTGTGCTCGCGCCCGGAAGAAGATGTCCACCTCTTCGGCGTTCGCATCCGGGCAAGCATCGGTGGCGCTGTCGCCATAGGCGACGTTGGCGGCCATCTTCAGGTACAAGTCCTCGGGACGCACGAAGTCCACCCCGGACCGGAAACCACCCGGGCCGAAGCCGGGCATCCCGAGTTTTTCGGCGATGGCCATCATCACGGCCTCGACCGAGATGGGCATCTCCTCGCCGAAGACGCGAACCGTTTCGTTCGGCGAAGCCTTGGCCGGCTGGCGGACCGGCGAGGCGCGGTGCACGATCGAGGGGTGAGTGCGATGGTATTCCCAGCGCTCGTAGTGAGTGAGATCCGGGAAAATGTAGTCTGCGTACAGGCTGTGCTCGCTGATCACGATGTCGGAGGTGATGTACAGCGGGATCTTCTCGGTGTCGGCGAGGATCGGGATCAGAGCGTGGCCGGCGGGCAACGCATAGACCGGCGCGCCCATGTAGAGCAACAGCGCCTTGATCGGATACGGATAGGCGTCACCAGCCGAGGGGATTACCTCCTGGTAGACATCGCTGGCCAGCGGGTACCACGGGCGCTTGGCCGGATACCCGGAGAACAGGGAGGTCTTCTCGTAAGTGGTTTCGTGCCGGATGCTGCTGACGCCGAAGGGCGAAATAGACCGCGGATGGTCGCCGATGGCGAAGGGGCGGCCCGAGCCGCCGCCTTCGGCGTAGGCGCCGCCGCCGTAAATGAAACCACCCTGCCAGTCCAGGTTGCCGATCAGCAGGTTCAGCGCGTAGGTGGCCAGCACGTTGTAGAAGCCGTTGGTGTGCTGGGAGACGCCGCGGTGGATCTCGACCACCGCCTTCTTGCCGTGCGAGGTGAACTCGCGGGCCAGCTCGATGATGTCATCGACTTTCACGTCGCAGATGGCCGACCAGTCGGCCAGCGACTTCGAGCTGGCCTCCTCCCAGAGGATCTGCAAGCCGGACTTGACGCGGATCCCTTCCACGGTGGTATTTACCAGCATGTCCCCCTCGGCCGCGTTGGCGGCGTCGTCGGACTTGAAGGTGACGGGCCGCGTGCCTTTGAGCGTCACAAAGGTATCGGCATCGCCCGGCAGGCGCAAGTCCGAAGCGCGCAGGAAACCGCTCGGCCGGCCGTCGGATTCGATCTTCACCAGCCAGCAGGCGTTGGTCCAGCTCGGCTCGTTGTCGGCGGCGGCAGCCCCGCGGTTGGCGTTCTCCAGGTAACGGCGATCGTACCGGTTGTTCTCCATGATCCAGCGGATCATCCCCATGGCCAGCGCGGCATCGGCGCCGGGCTTGATCGGCACCCACTTCCAGGCCTTGGAGGCAATCGAGGAAAACCTGGGATCAATGACGGCAAACTTCAGACGGCCCTCGGTGAGGCCGCGGGTGATCTTAGGTACTTTTAACGGCGGCCCGTAGTTGGCCTCAAAGATGTTGGCGCCCCAGTAAATGATGAACTCCGCGTGCGACGCGTCGGCCATCCAGTAAGACTTCACGCCGCCGGACCACCTGCCGCCGCTCGGCTGCTCGGACATGGCCTTCGAGGCGAAGTAGATCGATCCCTGGCAGACGGTGGTGTGGCCGTGGGTGTTGGTGGTGCCGAAGCTCGCGCGCGCGAAACGGCTGATGAAGTCGCTCCGGCCCGCCTTCAGCCGGCCCCAGTTGAAAATGAACTGGTTGTTCTTCGGTCCCAGGTCCGGGCGGTTGGGATCGATAAGGTGCCTCAGGTTGGCGGCGTGCTTGGTCTGGAACTCCGCCAGGGTCATCTGCTTGTCCTGGAGATTGGTCACGTCGGCCGCCATCGCGCTGAACACGGCCGGGTCGCGCAGCGCCCAGAGTTCCTTCAGGCCGGTGACGTGGCGGTTCTCGCTGGGGAACAGGTTGCCGCCTTCCACAATCTCGGTGATCGCCTGATCGAAGGGAATCGAGATCCACTTGTTCTCGCCGCGGCGCCCGGCGCGTTTCAACACCCTGACCACGCGATAGGGATCCTGATCCGCCTGGATGCCGGCCTGACCCTTGGGACAGATGTGCCCATGCACACGGGCGGCGGCCGAAACCGGCGTGTTCCAGGGGATGTGCGGATCCATGGGCCGCGGCCCGTAAGGATTGCCTTCCACCTTTACGGCGACGCCGTCCTGGATGCGCACCTTGACCTCGCAGCCGACGTTGCATTGCAGGCAGGTGGTGTAGATGTAGTCCTGTGCGGAGGGCGCCGCGTGGGCCGGTCCGGCGGCTGGCCCGGTCTCGCCGGAAGCGACCACCCGGCCGGCCACAGTGGCCAGGCCGCCCAATAGCGCGGTGGTCTTCAGGAGTTCTCGCCTGGCGGGCATCGAGTCGTTCTTGGTTTCGTTCATCGCAATCGCCTCTCTTAGTGGCACGTCGCGCAGGAATAATGGCGGCCCTGCGGCAGCTTGTCCTCGATGTAGTAGACGCGTGGCTGGATGCCCAGCTCCTCATGGATGCGGATGGTGCGGTTGTCCTTCACCAACAGGCTCGCCAGGCTGTTGGCGTCGGCGGCGTCGCCGAAGAACATCGCCCCGCCGATGCAGGTGGTGACGCAGGCGGGCAGCTCCCCCGCTTCCAGCCGGTGGGCGCAGAAATGGCACTTGCGGGCCACGCCGGTGAGCTGCTGCCCCCGCCTCCAGGCCCCGCCGTATTCGGCGAAGGTCCGGCTCTCGTAAGCCTCGTGCCGCGGCGTGCCGTCGGTGAAGTACCGGCCGTCATCGACGTGCACGGCGCGGTAGGGGCAGGCGGCAGCGGCGGCGGCGGCGTGCGGCCCTTTCAGTTGCGTGTAGTCGAACTGGACGATCCCGTCGGGGCGCTTCTGAATCATGCCCGCGGGGACGGCGCGGGCGCAGGGCGGGTCGTCGCACTGCACGCAGTTGGCGGGCATGAAGACATTGGCCATGCTGGGATAAGCTCCCACCTCCGCTTGCGGCACGCGCCGGTAAGAGCCGACGGGACCCACCACGTTTTCCGCCCGGCAGGCGATCACGCAGGCCTGGCAGCCGATGCACTTGCGCGGGTCGATGACCATCGTCCAGCGGCGGGAGGCCGCCGGCCGGGCCAGCGCCGTGTCCACTTCCCGCTGCATTCTGACCAGCGTGTTGCCCGGCGCGTCGGGCAGCGGCGGGTTGGCGGCCGGCGTCTGGGCGGACGCGGTGCTCGTCAGCAAGCCGCGTCCGGTCACCGCCCCGACGGCGGCGCCGGCTCCCGTCACCCAGGCCCGCAAGAAACCTCGACGGCCCTGACGAGCCCGGAGGACCTTCCCGAGTGGATTAGAGATCATTAAGACTCCTCCTCGCTTGAACGCTCTGCGTCTCACCCTTAAACTACAAGGGCACACCATCTGCAACCGGACTGCCAAAGGGATCGGCCTGAAGCCAACCAGCGGAAAGCGCGGTTAGCGCACGGGGAGGAATACGGTGGGCACGCGCCGCGCGATCCTGAGGACCACGTTGCCGGCCACGATCGACTTGGCCGCCAACTGTGGCTTCCGGTAAAGCGCGCGGAACGGTTCTATCTGAAACCGCCGGTTGAGAAAGGCGCTGGCCGGCCCCAGTTCTCCCTGGAAGAGCTGCCGGGCCACCTGATAGTCGCAGGTGACGGTCAAATCGACTTTCCCGTTGGGGGACTCGGCTCCAATCCGGATGCCGCGCAGCACGCCTTTGTCTAGCTGGACTTGGATGACCACGCAGTTGCCGCCGCCATAGTGCTCGCTCAGCTCGCGGGGAATGTCGTTGATAAGGTAGGCCACTCTCTGGGTGAAGCCGCTGGTTAACTGCCTGAAATAGGAGTCGGTTTGGCGCGCCGTCCGTACGGCCTCGGCCACCGTGTGGATCCAAGTCGGCGAGAGGAAGAGTTGGCCGTCCGCGTAGCTGGCTCTACCTTTTCCGTTGGCGGCTGGCACGCTCCATCACCTCATTGTCTATAGAATATTAGCAACTTGGTTGCCATTGCAACTATTATATCCATTTCCGACCTGAAAGCCCGAATCACGGCGGCCCAGGGGGCCCGCGCGCCGCGATGTGGCGAAATTTCGCGGGCTACCCACGAAATATCGCGTTTCGGACCGGAAGCTCCGGCTCTCACTCCAGGCCGTACTTCTCCATCTTACTCCGCAATGTGGAGGCGGGGATGCGGAGCAGCTCGGCGGCCTTGGTCTTGTTGCCCCTGGTCTGGGCCAGGGCGGTCCGGATGACCTGCTTGGCCAGCTCGTCGGTGATCTCGTCCAGCGACTTCTCGCCCACGTACGGGCAGGCCTCGGGGCGGCACGGGCAGAGAACCTCTGGCGGCAGGTCCACGCAGTCTATCTGCTCGCGCGGGGCGGTGAGCGCCAGCCGTTCCATCACGTGCTCGAGCTCGCGCACGTTGCCGGGCCAGGCATAATCGAGCAGCGCATCCATGGCCGCTGGGGTGATGGCGAGCTTGCGGCCGCCGCCGTGGCGCTCCAGGAAATGGAGGGCCAGCAAGGGGATGTCTTCTTTTCTCCGCCGCAGCGGCGGGAGTTGAATCGGCACTACGTTGAGCCGGTAAAAGAGGTCTTCGCGGAACTTGCCTTCGGCGACCTTCTGGCGGAGGTCCACCTTGGTGGAGGCGATCACCCGCACATCCAGGCTGATCGGAGTCGAGCTTCCCACGCGTTCCAGCGTGCGCTGCTGTAACACGCGCAGCAGCTTCACCTGGAGTTCCAGCGGGGTGTCGTCCACATCGTCCAGGTAGATGGTGCCGCCGTTGGCGGCCTCGAAGCGTCCGACCTTTTCGCGAATCGCGCCGGTGAAGGCCCCCCGCTCGTGCCCGAACAACTCGCTCTCCAGCAGCTCGCGGGACAAGGCAGCGCAGCTCACCTTGACCAGCGGCCTGGATTGCCGGGGGCTGGCATAATGAATGGCTTCCGCCACCAGCTCCTTGCCGGTTCCGGTTTCTCCGGTGACCAGCACCGTGCTGGAAGAAGGCCCGATGACGGCAAGCTGACTGAACAACCGTACCATGGCCGGGCTCTTGCCCAGCAGCCGGTGAAAGCGGGTGTGCTCCTCCAGCCGGGCCAGCAACTGCCGGTTTTCCTCGATCAGCTCGCGGTGCTCCGCCACCCGGCCCAGCACGAGCAGCAGCTCCTCGGTCTCAAAGGGCTTCAGCAAAAAGTCGTAGGCGCCCTGCTTGACGGCCTGAACGGCCGTCTGGACGGTGCCGTAGGCGGTCATGACGATCACCTGCACGTCCGGATTAACCTGTTTGACCTGGCCGAGGAAATCCAGGCCGTTCATTTCCGGCATCTTCCAATCGGTGACGACGGCGGCCAGATCCGGTGCGCTGCGGGCAAACTCCAGCGCCTGGCGTGGCGAGCGGAAGTCGAACACCTCGTGGCCGGCCTCGCGGATGTCGTCGCGCAGCGATATGCGCAACGCATCCTCGTCGTCCAACAGCAAAACCTTCATGCCAGTGAGGTCTCCTCCTTGGCGCCCTCGCGGCGCATGGGCAACACGATCCTGAAGCCGGCGCCAGCTCCCGGGCGGCTCTCAGCGAGGATCTCGCCGCCGTGGGCGCGGACGATGTCTTGAGCAACTGACAGTCCAAGTCCGGTTCCCCGGCCGGGCATCTTGGTAGAGAAGAAGGGATCGAAAACGCGCGCCAGGTCTTCCGCAGCGATGCCCACGCCGTTGTCCCGTACCTCGATCCAGAGCCGGTCGTGGTCAGACTCGGCGCGGATCTCCAGCTCAGGGGTGAAGGCCGGATCCGCCTGGCGGCGCTCTTCCAGCGAGTCGCAGGCGTTGATGGCCAGGTTGAGCAACGCCTGCTCCAACTGGAACGGATCGGCCCAGGCCACCGCCGCCTCCGGCTTTACCACCCGGCGGGCGGCGATGCCCAGTTGGCCCAGGCGCTCACCGGTCGAGACTGCCACCCGCTCCACGAGCGGCGCCAACGCGACCTTCTTGAGTTCCAGCCGGCGCGGCCGGGCCAGGTTCAACAGCCCCTGCAAGACCCGCTGCATGCGCTCGACCGAGGCCTGCATCATCGACAGGTACTGGTTGAGCTGCTCCCGGTTGTCGGGCTCGCGCTGGATGCGGCGGATGCAGTTCTTCAGGCCGGCCAGCGGGTTGTTGAGCTCGTGGGCCAGCCCGGCGGCGAGCTGCCCGATGGCGCTCAGCCGCTCGGCATGCATGAGCTGTTCCTGGGTCTTCTTGAGCTGGCGCGAGGCGGTCGAGAGCCTCTCCACCATCCGCCGGAACTCTTCGTCCAGCCGGTCCACCTCGGTTTCCAGCCGCACCAGCCCGGTAGGCTGGGGCGGCGGCAGCTCGGGGCCGGTGTCCTGAAGCGCCTCGAGGTTCACCCTGGCGGCCGAGGCGGCCAGCCGCTCCAAGGGCCGCGTGACGATGCGCGCAAACAGGAGCGCGGCCCCGAGTCCGAGCAGCACCAGAACGGCCACCATCATATTGACGGCCTGGGTGACCCCGCGCACACCGCTGAGGATCAGGTCCTCGCGGAGCCCGACGTGGGCGAAGCCGGCGTAGCCGCCGGCAATCGGCGCCACCACGTCGCGCACCGGCGGCTGGCGCCCTTGCCGATCAACGATGCGGCGCATCATGTAGTCGCGGTCCGCTGGCAGCGGGTTGGCGCTGAGCAGCTCGACGGGAAAGCCGCCGGCGAACGTGTGGGCGACCAGCTCGCCGCGCGGGCCGACGAGGAAGATGTAAGCGATGTGCGCGTCCAGCGACCGCGCCTCGTCGATGAAGCGCTGGAGCAACAGGCGGTCCTCCAGCACAATGGCATCCACCGCCTGAAGCGCCAGGCCTTGGGCGTACAACAGCGCCCGCGCTTCCAGTTCGCGGCTCAGGGCGGCGTTGATCTCCCGGCGCACCCAAAAGAGGTTGATGCCGCCGAACAGCAGCACGAGCATCAAGGTACTGAACAGGACCAGCGTGCCCAGGTTGATGCGGAAACGCTTCATCGCTCGCTCCGGTGCGGTCACGGGCGCCAGGAACCGACTTTGCGGACCAGGTCGCGGACGGACTGATAGGCCCCGTCGTCCGCTTCCGCGAACCGGTCGATCAGCAGCTCCCGGAGGATCTGGACTCCCTCGGCTTGCTCGTGCATGGTCAGTAAGGCGATCTTGAGCTTGTCTTTTGTGTGGCGGTCCAGCACCGGACTGGTCACAAAAGGCGGGATGCCAAAGGGTGGCGATCGCTCGATGATCCGGGTAGCCCGGATTCTCTCGGGCGCCCGCGCGGCCAGGTGAGCATAGACAAGGCTGTCCACTGAGGCCCCGTCCACGATCTTTTGCGCCACCGCCTCAATCGAGCGGTCGTGGGCGTAGGTGAAGGTGACCCGCGAGAAGAACGAGCTCGGCGTGTCGCCCAGATCATTCAACCTGGAGGCAGGGTAGAGCCAGCCGCTGTTCGACAGCGGGTCGGTGAAGGCAAAAGAGTGTCCTCGCAGGCCGTTAAAGTCGCGGATCGGGCTGTCGCGGTGGACAATGACGTAGGCCTGATAGGTGCTCTTTCCCACGACCACCGGGACGGCGACGATCTCGGAGCGCAACGTCTTGCCGCCGTGCACGTACCCGCCAGAGCAGAGGAATGCGGCGTCCAGCTCGCCTTTTTCCAGCAGTTCGTTGACTTCCTGGTAGGTCTTGCGTTGTTTCATGCCGACCGGGGCGCCGATCTTCCGGCCGAGGTAATCGATCAGGCCCTGGTAGGAGCGCAGGGTCTCGACCGGCGAGACCATCCCCGCTACCGCGATGCGCAGCGGGCGGTCGCTGGCGGGGTGATGAACCTCGGCGGCGCCCGCGGTGCGTTTGGAGAAGTCAATGGCGACGGTCGGCGGGTCCTCGGAACGATCGAGGCTCGTCCGCTGGCAAGCCGATCCGGCCACGAACAGATTGACCGCTGCCAGCAGTGCCAACGCACAGTTCGACTTCGTCATATCCACGCCAAGTGTACCCCTGTTATAGCTCAACCAGCCCGCGCTGTCCAGCCGGTGGGGTCGGCTTCAGCCGGCCAAAACGGGCGGCCAGCCTCCCGGCCGGGCCTGCGCTACAATAGGCGGATGGCGCGGGCCCGGTGCCGCGCGCGACTCGCTTCCAGGAGACTCATTTGCCGGACGACAAGACGTACTCTGCGACCTACGTGGGCAGTGGCACCTTCATCATCCGCAAGCCCAAGCGCAAGAGCGCCAAGGCGCGCCAGTCACGGCTGAAGAACCGCCAGCGCGGCGCGCGCAAGTAGGCGGGCGGCGGCTATGCGCATCGCCGAGCTGCGGCTGCACCCGGTCGCCATCGCCGATCCGCCGCTCCGCAGCTCCTACGGCCGCCACGCCCCTTACGCGCTGCGAACCATCGTTGAACTGGTCTCCGACGAGGGCGTCACCGGCATCGGCGAGACTTACGGCGGCGAGGGGCCGCTGGCGGCGCTGGAGGCGGCCCGCGATCGGATCGTGGGCCGGGACCCCTTCCAGCTCACCGGATTCTGGATGGACCTGGCCGCGCGCACGGCCCAAGAGACCGCCGCGGTGGCCGGCGGGCACAGCCACACCTACCTGCTTCCCGGCGAGAATCCGCTCGATCGCGACGCGCGCACCTTCGCCGCCATCGAGATCGCCTGCCTGGACCTGATAGGCAAAGCGCTCGGCAAGCCGGTCTGCGACCTGCTGGGCGGGCGCGCCCGCGACCAGGTCGATTTCTCGGCCTACCTCTTCTACAAGCACGCCGGGGGCGGCGGCGCCGGCGCCGATGCCCGCGAGGACGAATACGGCGAAGTGCTCAAACCGCGCGCCATGGTGCGCGAGGCGCGGCAGATGATCGCCCAATACGGCTTTCGCGAGATCAAGCTCAAGGGCGGCGTGCTCGATCCGGCGCTGGAGATCGCCACCATCCGCGCGCTGCGCGAGGAGTTCGGGCCGGGCTATCCGCTGCGCATCGATCCCAACAGCGCCTGGTCGCCGGCCACCTCGATCGAGGTCGGCCGCGCACTGAAGGAGGAACTCTCCGGCGGCGGCTATCTCGAGGACCCGGCCGCCGGGTTGGACGGCATGGCCGAGGTCCGCCGCGGCCTGCTGGCCGAGGACAACGGCACGCCGCTGGCCAGCAACGTGGCCGTCACCTGCTTCAATGACGTGCCCAAGGCCTGGCGGCTGGATGCGGTGCAGATCGTGCTGAGCGACCCGCACTACTGGGGAGGCCTGCGCAGCGTGCAGCACCTGGCGCGGATGTGCGACGCCATGGGCCTGGGCGTCTCGATGCACTCCAACAACCACCTCGGCGTCAGCCTGATGGCGATGGCTCACGCGGCGGCGGCCTCGCCGTACTTCACCCACGCCTGCGACACGCACTATCCCTGGCAGACAGCCGAGGACGAGGTGGTCGCCGGCGGCCGCGTCCCCATCGTGAACGGTGCGGTGCGCATCCCCGACCGCCCCGGCCTGGGCGTCGATCTCGACTACGATCAGCTCGCCCGCGGGCGCGAGCGGTACGAGAAGAACCCCTACCGCAAGCGTGACGACGAGGCCGAGATGCGCCGCCACGTCGATCCCAACTGGCGGCGGATTCTGCCGCGCTGGTAGGATAGGCGTCCCCGCCTGTCTTCCGTGCGATAGGCGCGCCCGCCTGTCTGACCGCGACAGGCGAGGACGCCTATCCTACTTCTCCGTCAACGCCGCGACGCCGGGCAGCACCAGGCCGGAGAGGAACTCCAGCGACGCCCCGCCGCCGGTCGAGATGTGCGAGATCTTGCCGGCCACGCCGGCCGCCTTGATGGCCTTCTCCGAATCGCCGCCGCCGACCACCGAGAGCGCGCCACCTCCGGCCACCGCCTTGGCCACCGCGACCGTGCCGGTGTCGAACGGCGGGATCTCGAACACGCCCATCGGGCCGTTCCAGATCACGCTCTTGGCCTTGGCGATCTCGGCCGCGAACAGCGCGATCGTCTTCGGGCCGATATCGACGCCGGCCATGTCCTCGGGGATCGTCTCGACGACACGCGACGCGGCGCCCGCCTTGACCTCGGCGGCGACCACCGTATCGACGGGCAGCAGCAGCTTATCGCCCGCCTTGGCGAGCAGCTCGCGGGCCAGGTCCGCCTTGTCCGGCTCGACCAGCGAGCGGCCCACCGGCTCGCCCTGGGCCAGCTTGAACGTGTAGGCCATGGCGCCGCCGATCAGTAGCCGGTCCACAATCTTGAGCAGGTTCTCGATGACCTCGATCTTGTCGGAGACCTTGGCGCCGCCAAGGATGCCGATGCACGGGCGCGGCGGCTCAGCGGTGATCTTGGTCAGGTACTCCAGCTCCTTCTCCATCAACAGGCCGGCGGCCGAGCGGGGGAGAAACTGAGTGATCGCCTCGGTGGAGGCATGGGCGCGGTGCGCAGAGCCGAAGGCGTCATTGACATAGCAGTCGCAGCCGCTGGCCAACTGGCCCGCGAACTCCGGGTCGTTCTTCTCCTCCTGGGGATGAAAGCGCACGTTCTCAAGCAGGATCACCTTGTCCGGCCCGGCTTTGAGCGCCTCGACCTCGGAACCGATGCAATCCGGCGCCATCGTGACCGGCTGGCCCAACAATTCCTGGAGCCGCGCCGCCACCGGTTTCAGGCTCATCTCGGGGTTCGGCTTGCCCTTGGGGCGGCCGAGATGGCTGGCCAGCACCAGCGAAGCGCCGCGCTCCAGCGCGTACTGGATCGAGGGCACCGAGGCGCGGATGCGCTTGTCGCTGGTTATTTCCTTCCCGCCGGGCGCCAGCGGCACGTTGAAATCCACGCGCATGAAAATCCGCTTGCCCTGCAAGTCCAGATCGCGGATCGACAATTTCGGCATATTGACCTCCTAAACGCTAAAACTCTGATCGTAGCACGCGACCCAAGCCCGCCCGGCGCCGGGGCCGGGCGGGGGCGCGCGGCGGCCACGCCGGCGTTCACTTCTCCGACTCCGGCAGATCCACGAGCTGCGGCTGGATCCCGGCGGCGCGATACGCTTCCAGCAGCGCGCCGGCCGCCGGGCCGTAAACCGGCGGACCGCAGCGGTTGCCCTCTTCCAGCTCGACCAGCGCGCGGTAGCGCTCCAGCAGGATGCGGCTGCGGAAGACGCCGCCGATGTAAGCCGCCCGAGCCGGCTCGCCCGGCGCGAACAACTGCTCGCGGACCGCGCCCGCCAGCGCGGCCAGCTCGCGGGCGGCGTGGAACAGGATCTCGCGCGCGACCTGGTCGCCCTGCTCGGCCGCCCGATCAACGAGCCTGGCCAGCGAGGCGACGCGCGGGCGCGGGAACTCGGTGGTGTAGAAACGGTGCAGCAGATCGTTGGCGGAAGCCGCGCCGCCGGCTTCGAGCAGCATCGCCCGCAGCGCGGTGGGCGGTCCCCATCCTTCTTCGTCGCGCAGGATGGCGCGCAACGCCTGGCGGGTAAGGTCGAACCCGCCGCCTTCGTCGCCGAAAATGTAGCCCCAGCCGCCGGCCCGCGCAGTGCGGCCGGTGGCGTTGCGGCCAAAGGCGATCGAGCCGGTGCCGGCGATGGTGATGATGCCCGGCTCGCCGGCGGTGGCGCCGCTGAGCGCGATCAGCGCGTCGGTGGTGACCACGAGCTGCCCGGCTCGCAGCATCTCCTCCAGGATCGCCCGTTTGTCTTCGGGGCCGCCGCTGAAGCCGAGGCAGGCGGCACGGAACGAGACCGCAGCCGCGTCGAGACCGGCCTGGTGACAGGCCTGCCCGACGCATCCGCTGATGGCGCGGGCGAACTTCTCGCGGCCCTCGGGGCCACCGACGTGGTTGCACGGGCCGCCCTTGCCGGCGCCCAGCACGCGTCCCGATTCGTCTCCGATCAGGGCGGTGGTGCTCGTCTGGCCGCCGTCCACGCCGAGAAACAGGTCAGGCATGGGTTCGTTCAATCCAGCCGGTAGAGGCGCGCCCGGTTGCGCTCGCCGAGAAAGGTCAGGCCCCAGACCACGGCCTTCTTGCGGAAGTCGTCGGCGCCGAAATCCTCGGCGTACACCAGCAGGTGAGTGATGCCGCGGCGTTTGATCTCATCGATGGCCGCCCAGCGCAATCCGAGCGGCTGGCTTAGCTTGGCTTCCTCCGGCTCGCCCGCCAGCGCCTGCCACTCCCCGGAAGGTGTCTGAGCTTCCAGCTTGAGCTGGATCCGGTACTGATCGCGCGCGCACTCGAGCACCACCTTGTCGATGGTCTCCACTCGGCCGAAATCCACCTCGACGTACATCCCAGGAAATAGAGTATGCCAGCTTCGCCACCGAGTGACCGGGCTGTTGTCGAAGGCCATCTGGACGTCCCAGGGGTTGGGGTGAGCGCGCAGCCGCCAGCGGGAAGCGCGCGGCATCTCGCGCTCCCCGCTGAATACGCGCAACTCGGCGACGCTCCAGTGGTCCGGGCCGCCGTCGTTGGTCTGGACCACGCGGACCTTGCGAAGCGGGCGAGGGGGGAACTTGAAACTGAACTGCCAGGTTGGCTGGTACTCCGGGATCAAGGGCGTCCAGAGGATGTCGCCCATGGTGGCGTTGAAGGCGGACTGGTAGGCGACCAGGATCTCGCGCGAGGTGTAGGCGTCAGGCGCCTGGCTGAAGGTGAGGATGCGCGAGCCGGGCGGCGCGGCGTCGTCCAGCAGCCTGGCAATGGGGTAATACGGGCTCTTGCGAGTGAGCCAGGATTCTTCGCTCTCGATGCGCAGCGCCTGGCGCACCGGGACCTCGGCCAGCCGCCAGGCATCGCGATCGCAGTAAGTCTTCACCACGTCCGGCCAGGAGGCGACGGCATGAGCGATGACGAAGGCGGCCGCCAGCGGCTTCCAGCGCACCAACACCAGCGCCATCGCCAGCGAGACGAACGGCACGGCGGGGATCAGGAAGCGCGTGCCGATGTTGCCGAAGTACGGCAGCAGAAACAAGCCGCCGGCCAGCAGCAATTGCCGCCCCGCCGGATGCCGCAGCGCGAGCAGCCCAACCGGCGCCAGCAGGAACAGCGGGCCCAGCAGCCCGCAGAGCACCGTACCCCGCACGGTCACCTCCAGCGGGATCTCCCAGTGGCTGCCGAGGCCCGGGTAGTTCTGCATGTGGCGGACGTACTCCTTCTCGAACGAGATGTGCACGTACGGATTCGGGAAGAGCGAGTTGAAAAACGGCGAGAAGGGATTGCCGAGCCAGATCCAGTTCTTCGCCACCCAGGGAACGATCATGACCAGCGCGCAGAGGGCGACAACCGCTAGCGGGCGAATCGCCGGCTGGCGCGCGCGTAGCTGCTTCCACCCGACGAAGCCGAGCGCGTAGAGGAGGCCCACAACCGCCGTGTACTTGGCGGCGTAGCAGAAGCCGGCCAGCAGGCCGATGGGAATGAGCAGGCGCGGCGTACGCTCGCGCTCCCAGATCTGGAGGAGGTAGAAGAGCACGAACAGCAGGCAGGCGACCGCGGTGTCGATGTAAGCGGTGGCGCCGTCCTGGCCGACCACCGGGCTGACGAAGGTGAACAGCGCGCCGGCCACACCTGCCTCGACGAAGCCGAAGCGGCGGGCGTAGGCCAGCATCGCCAGCGGCAGCGTCACCAGAAAGGCGAAGTGTACCAGCGCGGCGGCCGAGTGGCGGCCGATGGAGAACGCGAACAGGTAGAGCATCTCAATGCCCTGCGAGAGGTTCGCGTACATGTTGGTGGTGATGCGCTCGAAGCCGTGGTTGCGCAGGTAGCGGGCCACCAGCCCGAGGTGGTAGGTGCTGCCGTCCGGGCTCATCTCCGGCGCCATCGCGTTGAAGAAGTACAGCACGGTGAAGATGCCGAACACGGCGTAGAACAGCCGCTGCCAGAACTTCGCCAGTGGCGCCAGGGGCGCGCCGGCGGAGCGGTGTGCGCCCCGCCAGACTGCCACCGCCACAATCCCCAGCCCGAGCGGCTGGAATACGCCCTTGCGCGCGACGCCGATCGTGGCCAGCAGGAAGACCAGCAGGCTCAGGCAGGCCGAGCCGGTCACGAGGGCGAAGAGGTGCTCCTCCTGGCGGTGAAACTTGAGCCCGAGGGCGCGGAGCAGCAGCTTGCCCAGCGCCATCGCGACGGCCACGGTGAGGGCCGCGCCGAACAGGATGTAGAACGCCGGCGGCATTACTGGACGAACCCGGCGCTGGTCAGGATGATCCCGAGCCTGGCTCCATCGTCGGGCGAGACCCAGGGCTTGTCTATCTCCAGGGTGACGAAGTTGTAGGCGTCGGTGCGCAGCCAGTCGAAAGGCGCCGGCTTTTCAAAATGAAACTGGCCGCCTTTCTCGTAGCGCAGCTTGTCGAGCAGACGGCCGTTGATGGAGATGGAGATGGCCACCGGGCCGCGCTGCTTGAAGGTCATCTCGGGGATGGCGAAATCCATGGCGAAGCGAAGGTGGCCGGTTGTTGTGAGCCTGAAAATCAGCTCGGCGCGCGGCCCGGTCCAGCGCCAGGTCGCGGCTTCGGTGGTGTCGCTGATACCGCTGACGAAGTGAACGTCGGCGTCGGCCTCGCTCATGGTGACGTAGTGGTCCACCGGGTTCGGTTCCGGACCAGTGAGCGGCCGGCGCTGCATCGGCGGAGCATAGGTGTCGGGAAGGCTGGCGCAGCCGGCCAGCCAGAGGCAGACCACAGGGACCACGAGGCGAACGCGGCTCACGAAACTGCGAGTATAGCCGACAGGAGCGGGGCTCTTCCACCTGGCACAGGCATCAGTCCAGTTCGAGGACCTCGCGGATGGCGGCGCCAACCGACTCCATCAAGGGTCTCGACAGGCGCGTGATGGGGCCTGCCACAAGCCGTCGGTTGTCGATAGCGCGCAAGAGACCGGCGAGCCAGACCTCCCCGCGATCAGGCATCGGGTGCCCCCTCCACGGCCGCAAACTCCGCGTTGACGCGCATGCTTTCTTTGCGGACTCTGCGGGAAGCCTCGGCGATCCGCCTGGCGCGGAACCCGGCGCTGGTCTGGCGGTTCTTCTGCTCGATGGCCTGGCGGATGTATTCGGCCCGCGAGACACGCAGATCGGCAGCGAGCCGGCCGCTCGCCTCAATCAGCTCGTCGGGCAGTTTCAGCGAAATTGTGCGCATGCCGTACCCCCACTTAATGATATCTCCGGCAGATACCCGGATAAAATACTCACTCGAAGAACAGCCGGCTCAGGTTCGAGCCGTGGATGCGCGAGTGGCAGACGGTGCAGTGCTGGTAGCGCGGCTGGCTGAGGTCGTGCCGTGCGGTGGTGTTGACGTGGCACTCCAGGCACTGGTTGTTCTTGCGTCTTTCCCACTGTCTCTAGTTGACATCGAGTTGCAGATGGCGTTTAATAGGTTTAAGTGACCAGTTGCGAGCGAGTCGCAACTAGTCGCGACAAAGCCCGGAGGGCCCTTTGCTAGAACGGTGCTCCTTGCTCCAGGAGCTTGTACGACAGGGAGTTCGCATCACTGCGCAGAGGAAGGTTTTGATTGAGACCATTCAGGAAGCCGCAGGCCATCTGGATGCGGCCACGCTCCTGGAGCGGGCCAGGAAACGTGATGCCCAGATTGACCGCGCTACCGTGTATCGAACCCTGGAGCTGCTGAAGAAGCTACGGTTGATCAACGAGTTGGATCTGATGCATCTCACCGGTAGAAAGCACTTCTATGAAGCGAAGACAACCGTGGACCAGGTGCACCTGGCCTGTTTCCAGTGTGGTCGAATCGAGGAGGTTACGAGCCCGCTGTTCGACCGGCTCAAGACAGAAATCTCCCGGCAGAACAGCTTTCAGATTCGCGAGGTTCGCCTGGAGGCAGGGGGGCTGTGCAAAGCGTGCAGCGCCCGAAACGGGAAGACCGATGGAATCAGGGAGAAGGCCGGCGCGCTAGTCGCGCCCAACCGACAATAAGACTTTAGGCGGGTCCCCGCGGCTCACTCTTGGCCGAGTTCCGCGGGGACCCGGTGATCGACAACCCGGAGGGCTGACGACCTTCTTTATTCTAGGTTCGCCAGCCAGGGTTTTCAAGGAGACGAGAACCGTATGACTGGCAATTTTCGCACCGCCCTATGGGCGGCCGCCATTTGGTATTGTTTTGCGGCCCTGGCACATGGCCAGGCGCCCGCAGATCTTCCGCGCACTTCCGCTACCATCTACGGACAAGTGACTGACGCGGCTGGACTGCCGGTTCCCGGGGCGTCCGTCACTCTCCGGAAGACCGTCACGGGTCTTTCGGAGCGACGGAGAACGGATGACGCAGGCCGCTATTCATTCGACGGACTACGACCGGGAAGCTACTGGCTGGTGGCGTCGCGACCTGGGTTGTCGGACCAGGGGCGGTTGGTTGAGGTCGCCGGCGCGGATGTCCTTCGTGATGTCAACTTCTCCCTTCCCGTTGCCGGCCTCATCCAGCAGGTGACGGTTGTCTCCAGCTCGCGGGTCGAGGAATTGCAGGAGGAGTCGCCCGTCAAGGTTGAAGCCGTGACCCGCGAGCAGATGCGCGATACCGGCTACGAGCGGGTGTCGGACGTGCTTGCGGAGATCCCTGGCGTCGTGACGCGGGGTGGTTCCAGGGCTAGCGCTGCGGTGGCTGGAGAACAGATCCAGGGCATCGATTCCCGGCAGGTGCTCGTCCTGATGGACGGGCTGCCGATCGTGGGCGCGCGCGGCATCAAAAGCGGAGTCATGAACCTGAGCCGGCAGTCGGTTTCCCGGCTGGAGCGTGTCGAGGTGGTCAAGGGAGCAGCCTCTTCGTTGTACGGGAGCGACGCGATCGGCGGCGTGATCAACATGATTACGCGGGAGCCGTCAAACCCGTTCGAGATGAATCTCAACCTCTCCGGTGGGTCTCTCAGTGCGCTCGATGCTCGTGCAGACTTTGGAACCCAGGTGAAGAACCTTTCTGCCTTCCTGGACCTCGAAAGGCACCAGCAGCAGGCCTACGCTCTGATCCCGGACAGCCCGACAACCGTCGGGCCGCGTTACAGGCGCAACGACCTGCTTTTCAAGACGCGCTACACCCTGAATCCTCGCGCGGCTCTGGGCTTCACTGCAAACGCCTATCACAACAACGACCTCGGCAGCGCGTTAGGAGAGACCGGCCTGACCCGAATCACGTCCAACGACAGCAACCAGAACTACGGTCTGACCGGCGACTTCGTGCTGGCTCCATCGACGCTGTTGCAGGTACGGGGCTATTCGGCGCGATACGACGAGAACTCCCAAATGAACCCGCTGACGGCCAGCCCGCCCCCCCCCGATCGCGCGAACCTCAATGAGCGCTACCGCCGCTTGGACGCCACGCTGGGGCACCACCTGGGCGCACGACAGTTCGTCCAGCTTGGCGGCGAATGGGTCCAGGACTTGTACCGGGGAGCGAATCGGCTGGTAGGCGATAACGCTGGCCAGCAGGTGACAACAACCGATGGCTGGTTTCAGGACCGTATCCAGCTCTTCCGGCGCGCGACGCTGACTGTGGGCGGCCGGTATCAAAATCACTCCCGCTTCGGAGGCTATTTCGTTCCCAAGGCGGGCCTGGTGGTTCGTGCCGCCGAGCACCTCACGCTTCGCGCCAGCTACGGGCACGGATTCCGGGCGCCTGACCTCGGGCAACTCTACTTCCGCTTTGCGAACCCCGCCAGCTTTTACCAGGTGATCGGCAATCCGAACCTCGATCCGGAAACCTCGCGCAGCTACAGCGCGGGCGCCATTTACACGCGCTCCCGCTTTCGTGTCGGGCTGAACCTCTACCGGAACGACGTAAGGGACCTCATCGAATATCTGCTGGTGGGCACACCGCGGACCACGGCCGAACTCAAGGCCATCGAGGGGCGATACGGCATCCCCTCGACATTCAATCCACTGCTCGGCCGGATGCTGTTCATCTACGCCAACCTGGGCCGGATCTACACCCGGGGGTTCGAAGTGGACGGGGACGCCTCGTTGGGCAGGGGGTTCCGAGTGCGAGGCGCCTACACATTCCTCGACGCTCGTGACAAGGTGAGCGGCGCCCCGCTCACGCAGCGGCACCGTCATCAGGGGTTCCTTGCCGGTGAATACTTCCATCGGCGTTGGGGACTGCTGGCGAACGTGCGCGGCAGCCTGTTCAGCAGCTACCTCCTGAACGCACAGACCCGGTCGCGGGCCTATCCCTATCGCCTCTGGGGTCTGTCCGCGTCAAAGAGGCTGGCGGGTGGGTGCAGCATCTATGGCACCATCGACAATCTTTTCGACAGCACGGACCGGAAACTCCGCCAGCCGACACCGACGTTCGATCGCCCGGATTACGGCCGGACCTTCCGGATCGGCCTCCGGTATTCGTTCGCCAGGATGAGAAACTAGGGACTTTTCCTCTTAGGAGCCAAAATGAACTTACGAAAGCTTTCAATACTCGCACTTCTGCTGTCGCTCCCGTTCGGCAGCAAGACACAGGAGAGGAGGCCTTCGTCCGGCGTCCTGCTGCTGGCGCATGGTGGAAAGACGGAGTGGAATGAGGAAGTCAATAAGCTTGCTGCCCAAGTGGGCGAGAGCATGCCGGTTGAAGTGGCCTTTGGCATGGCAAGCAAGCGGAACATACAGGACGCGATTGACCGTCTGGTCAAGCGTGGCGTGCGCGAGATCGTCGCGGTCCCTCTGTTTGTGTCGTCGCACAGCTCAGTCATCACTTCAACGCAGTATTTGCTCGGGCTCCGGGCCGAAGCCCCGCCGGAGCTCGCCACCTACGCCAGAATGCGCCACGATCACGGAGCCCATTCCACAAGCCACCCTGGCGAAGCCACCTTCGACCCGAGCACGCCGGTCAAGTCACCTGTACCGATCCGCATGACGGCTGCACTCGACAGGCATCCCGTGGTTGCCGACATCCTGCTTTCCCGGGCTCAGAGCATCAGTCACGATCCCGAGCACGAGGTGGTCATCGTGGTCGCGCACGGTCCTGTGTCCGGGGAAGACAATTCGAAGTGGCTCGCCGACATGGGCGCTCTAGTCGAGCGCATGCGGACCGCCAGCGCCTTCCAGCGAATTGAGTACCTGACAGTACGCGACGACGCTCCGGAGCCGGTTCGCTCTCAGGCGACAGCCGAACTGCGAGAGGTTGTCGAGCGGGCGATTCAACAAGGCTACAAGGTGCTCGTCGTTCCGCTGCTGATCTCCTACGGTGGCATCGAAAAAGGGATTCGGCAGCGGCTCGAAGGACTGAGCTACACAATGGGTTCGCAAGGTCTGCTGCCGGATGAGCGGCTTGCCGATTGGGTGATAGTAGCCGCGCGAGGGACCCAGACTACGGCGCAAAGCCCCAGCGATGCATTGCTGGTTGTCGCCCATGGAGCCAGAAGAGCCGGCTGGAACGACCGAGTCGTCCGGATGATGGACCGGGTCGATTGGCCAAGCCCCAAGGGTGTTGCGTTCCTGACCACCAGCTCACCGGAACAGAGTCTGGCGAACGTCGCAGCCCGCCTCGATCAGCCAGGCGTCAACCGGATCATCGTTGTGCCGCT
>ERZ1292640.625-Hain-H43-02um-R1-625-length-28828-cov-66_pt1 | contig 28828 bp, 32 predicted proteins | sample MGYA00564404_ERZ1292640 | MGnify/ENA primary metagenome ERZ1292640 (study PRJEB36523, sample SAMEA6512636) | groundwater metagenome | collected 2019-01-08 | study: AquaDiva: Metagenomics assemblies of 32 groundwater samples | reverse complement strand
CGGGTGCTTTGAATTGTGGGCCATCGGCTTTAAGACTTGTTTGAAAAGAACCATCGGCATTAGGATGTACTTGAGCTATTGTAACAATATTGTTATCTGGCGCTCGAACAATAATTGCAACATCACCAGTACTGAGATTTTCAATATTATGTATTAGACCAGTAATAGCAACTACTCCACCTTGAGCATAAAGATCTAGGTCAGTTTGTAAATTTAGATCATTTTTTAGAGGTTTTGTAGCATCAACACATGCGTTATTTTGCCATACTTGGTCAGATGTACAGTCTTCTGGACCTAAAGCATTTACAGTTTCAACAGCACCATAAGACAATAAAGAAATTGTTAATAATAATAGTAATACCCCGAGTTTCATTTTCATTTTGAATCATGTTTGAGGGTATTTATGTATTAAATGAAAGAAAAATTGACCTGATTATACTAGAATTATACCTTTTTTGACCAAGTATTGAAGTGATTTTACAAAGTCATCATCTGAAATTTGATCATTAGACCACCATCTTGCATTATTTTTAACCCAATCAGGGATTACGCTTTCAGATATTGAACTCTCTTTGGGAGATACAATAATCCTGTCTTCAATCATTTGCTTTAACACATCAATAAATTCAGAATCAGAAATAGAAGCAGAAGACCATCGTCTTGCATTGTCTTTAACCCAATCAGGAATATTTTGAATAGCAGTAAATGAAACTAATCCAACATCATATCCATTATGAAATAACTGAATTTTATAAACACCTGATTGAGAATTTTCATTTATTGAAAAGGCTGCCCTATAACTGCCACTATTTGATAGAACCGCAACGAAGTTTTTAACGACACCATCAGGATGGGTTAAGGTTATAGCTAAAGGAATACCTCTTTTATGATTAGCGATACTACCGGATAAAATTATCTCTTCAGATTTACCTGATGACGGAATTGTGATTTTATTTATGCTTAATTGTGGTGAATTTGAAACTGATGAATTTGATTTATCGCGTAACAAACTGAATATGTTTGAATTTCCAGAGATATCTCTAGAGTCATGATATTTTGCATCAAGGCTACCTCCAGCAGGAGAAATTAATTTTGTTCCAGATTTGTCACAAATTTGTGATGGCATTTTGAATACTCCTTCAAACACACCAGTACTAGGTCCAGTCTCAACTAAAGTGAAACCTGAAGAAGCCAAACCACCATACTCAACTCCATTTACAGTGCACCGTTTGTATCTAATATCTTTAATTAAAATCTCCAACAAAATATTTCCATCTTTACCAACGGTATCTACATTTGGAGAATTTGGATCATTGTTTACTAGATAGATATCAACATCATCACTTTTCAAATTAAGATCTGGATCTTTGAGTGTAATTGTCACAGGGTGACCAAATCGTAATACGTTTGATGCTGTAGATACGGTTCCAGACTGTGTTCGGATATCAGTTTTTGATGAAACACTAGTTGTTGTACCAGCTTTTACAACATCAGAATATGCAATGTTAATTCCAGATTCATCAATTAGTCTTTGATTGACAAAAAACTTGACATCTTCAGATATTGGTCGCAATGTGGCTATTACGTTTGCATCAAATTGATTTAGCTGGTTTGCCATTGTGTATTCCATAGTACCAGTAAATATTGCAGAATTTAATGCAGTCTCTTGTAATTCAAATCTATAGATTCCATTTGTTATGTCTTTATTGTTTTTATTTCCAAATGAAAATAGATCAAATACGATTGGTTGTGTATCTATTTCACTAGAGATAGAACCTTGTGCTACCGAGTTATTTGATGCATCAAAGGTGATCACAAGAAATACAGTTCCAGACTTTGCTGCAATTAGATTTACTGCTGCATTTGGTATCTGAACAAATCCTTGTGCTCCAGTCATATTACTAGAACTAATTAGAGTGATTGGGGTTACATCAGTCAATCCAAAATATAGAGAAACTGTTGTATCAGTGTAATCTGTGATTCCAAGCTGGTTTTGCATAGATCTAAGATCATAATTTATCCAGTTTGTTCCTTGATCGCCTGAGCTTATTTGTATCAAGAGATTTTGAAGATCAACTGCAGACAATCCTGTATTTAGTGAGACTTTTTCAAAACTCTGATTTACTATTCCAGTCGATGGTCTTGTATCCAAAATTAATCTATCAGAGTTAGTATCTGGAACAGATGATGTGATTGAAGTTCCTCCAGTTAAGGCATCTGTTGATAAGGCATAGATTTTGACGCTACCGGCATTTTGGAGTGTTGCTGGAGTTCCTATAGTCAATGAGGGAATTAATGCTGAACTTCTAAACACATCTAGTTTATCCCTTCCACCAGGGTTGATGTTCTGATCAGGATCAGTAATAGTAATTGGTACTTTTTGTCCAGATACATGTTGAGGGGTACCTGACGAGATATTTGCATCGCTTAATCCAGATACGATAGAAAGTGATTGAAGATTGTACTCTATGCTGGCTGATTGTCCACGGGGGGCGTTAGATAGAATCTGGACATTAGATAAATCAGAAAAATCAAAGTTCTCAAATATGCCAGTATTTGGCTGTGATTCCACAAATGTTATGATTTGTGTAAAGGTAGTGGTTCCATCATTAGCAGTAGCAGTTTGATAACCATTTGCTTGTAGTTGTGCAACTGTGCCAAGATTCATAGATAATTTGCCATTTTTCTCAAATCCAAGACTAGATAATTTGGATATTATATTTGTGAGACCAATGCCACCGTTCGCTGCACTTGTACCACTTTCTGTAAATGCTCCATAAAATACGGTTTGTGGAATTCCAATGTTAAATGTCCAGGAATCTCGTGAAGTTGGATCTTGGTTTAGCTGCATATCTTTGATAGTTGCAAAGACTTGGGAATTTGGAGGATAGTTTGCTCTATCTAATGTGGTGGAAATATTTGGAATTTCATCATATTGTAAGGTGACAGTTTGTGTTCCACCTCCAGGATTGTATTGAATTATGACATTACCACCAGTTGAGAAATCATATAGTTGTATTAAGGGCCACGCATCTGAGTTTAGTCCAATTTGTCCAGAAGAGATATTTGGATTAGTGTTAATTGACTTTGCAGATCTTACAACATTATTAAGATTGGTAGAACTTGTTGGTGTTCCAGTGCATTGATTAAATGAAGCGTCACCATTTGTAAAACCAGATAAACCAGTATTTCTTGGAACAGTAAAGCCATCAGTTTCAGAAAGAGAAATTCCAAAAACAGATGATGCAGTATCTCTACTACAAAAAACACCAAAGTCTAAACCTTTACCAGAAGTGGCAGATTGAGTAGAATCTGCGGTTTTTGCCTTGTCGACATTTGCAAAATATGCATACCAATTACCGTCAGTAGATTGAACCATTCGTAAAGATTTACCATTAAGCGTAACATCAGGTTCGCCTTTTCCTTCACCTGTGTCATGAATATTCGGATCACGGATTACAACTTCAACTACCATAGAGCCAGAAAAATGATTGTTAAATTGAGAATTTTCAGCCGAAACAAATAGGTTTGGGTTACTAGCAGCTTCTGCCTGTATAATTGGGATTAAAAACATAGAAAAGATAATTGTAAGTAAAATGGTGAATTTTCTGCGTATCATAACAAAAAATATCCCTTATCACAAATAATCTTGTCGCATGAATTATCTTCATACTTGTAATGCATGAGGGTAATCACAATACATCCGAAACCTATTTGAAAAATTAAACCAAAATACTTGTAAGATACATGATAAGCATTCCAGCACCAATTCCAGATACAATTGATGTCTGTACAAGTTTTTGTTCACTTTGATAAATCCATTTTAGAATTACTAGTGCAACTTGAAAAATTGCTCCTGCACCTATTGACAAGAAGACTATTGCAGTATATGGAGAATAGAAAAACCCTCCAATCCAAGTACCCAAGATAGTAGGAGCACCTGCGATTAGCCCCAAAAGAATTATTTTTGACACAGGTGATTTTGTTTTGGCAAGTGGTGATGCAATGGCAATTCCTTCAGTCGTATTATGAAGTGCAAATCCAACAATCAGAAATGTGCTTAAAGCTACTTGTCCCAAACCAATCGCTGCCCCAATAGCTAATCCCTCACCCAAATTATGTAATCCTATTCCAATTGCAATCATCAATCCAATAGCAAATGGTTTAGAAGATGCTGTTAGTCCAGTTCTTGAAGTTAATTTTTCAGCAGAATAATACAATCCAAGAAATGACAATAAGGCAATAGTTATGATGAGTAATCCCCCATTGAAATTAGTAGAAAGATTTTCTTTTGAAACCTCAAAACCTTCTAGCATTGCATCAATACCTAGAAAAATTAACAGTCCGACAGTTAATGCCAGAAAAAAATTGTATTTATTTTTTCCAATTCTTTTGATAAACGGTAACCATAACAATCCAATCATTACAGGAATAACTCCCACGTAGGTTCCAATAATAGCAAAAAATCCAGCTAATTGGTAATCAGATTTGATTGCAGGAGTTGCCGCTTCAATGAATTTATCAAATCTTACACCATCATCAAGAGTAATTCCAATTGTGTAGGGTTCGGATTTATTCCAAGAAAAAGGAATTCGTACTAGTGCAGTTTCAAATCGCTCTAGAGATTTATCAGGTTCTATTGCAGCAGGTTGGATTCGATCATTGACATCTGCCATTGCTATCTTAACAGGAATTGGACCAGTATTTCGAACTGTGACATGTATTTCAGAATTAACAAATTCAACTTTTTCTATAGTTATCTCTGGTAAAGATACTCCAAATTCAAGTAAGTTAGAACTAGGACCGACCAGATATAATATCATAATAACAAGAAATCCAAATGGAATTATTCCACTTGCAATGGTTTTTACATTGTAGCTCTTAATTTCCATAATCTATTCCTGTTTGTGATTTTTGATCTGGATTATCTACTAGAAATATTCCAACCCATCCTTTTTCAGAAAATTCAACTTTATGTGCATGGAATAAATATTTCCCAGGATATTTGTATTGAAATTCCATAATACCTCTTTCTGTTTGGGATAGTGTTATCATGTCAGTATATGTGGAAGGAACAATACTAGTACCTGTAGGATAGTAATTATACAGATTTCCATGTAGATGAAAATTGTTTATTGGATCAAATTCAACCATGTTCACTACGTATATCCTGATTAATTCATTTGTTTTAATCTGAATAGGATGGTGTTGATAATAAAACGGAATTGTGTTCGCAGCATAAAAATTATTTTCAGTATCAAAATCAGTATCAAATCCATTTAGAACCATAATCATTTCATCAGCTGGTGGTCTTCCCTCTTTTGGATCCACGATGTATACACCATACAATCCATGTACAATGTGTTCTTCAAGCGGCATTACATGACAGTGATACGGATGAACTCCCACAGGGCCAGCTTCAAATTCATAAGTAAATCGCCCACCATCAGGACCCACAGTTTCAAATACGCCATCCATCACAGCTGGATGAATTCCATGGAAATGCATTGTGTGAGATTTAGAACCATTGTTAATGAAATGAATACGAACTAAATCACCTTCAATTGCACGAATTGTAGGACCAGGAACGGTTCCATTAAAAGTCCAGACATTGTAAAAAACGCCAGGTGATATTTCTTGTATTTTATCATCTTCTGCGATAATCGTAAACTCCCTTAAGGTGGTACCGTCAGGTAACTGTGAAATTCGTCCATAGTTGAACTCTCGTAGATAATCCATAGGATCAAATTCCACAGTTGAAGCAGCATAAAGTGGATCTAAAACATCACCAGATGTTTGAATTACTTGTCCTGAATGAGTTACAAATGATTTTTGTTCTAATTGAGCTTCTGAAAATGCTGAAAAAACAATAATTGTGGAAACCCCAATAATTGCAGATAACATCAACACCATAGTAGTTGATCGATTAAATTTCAAGATAATTAATGGAGATAAGTTGTTTATTTAAAAGTTAGCCTAGGCTAACTTTTTTAGCCTAATCTAAATTTATGAAATAAAAATAAATCTAATTTATTAAAAAATTAGGTTTAAACTAAAGAATATCACAAATAAGTTGTGCAAAGACAAGGCATTCTTTTTGTGATTGTAAGTAGCATAGTAGGTGTTGGAATAATATTATCATTTTATGGAAACCAAGTAATTTTTGAGGATTTGATCAAAGGAGAAGGTCAAGTCAAGTTTGGAGAAAATTTGATAATTCCAGTTGAATTAGATAATACGAAAACACAAACTGGAGTTTATGCAATTCAGATAATTAATTTCAAAGAAGGTATTACAGCAAAAATATTAGATCCATTTGACAAAGAAATAGAATCTCAATCAATTAATGAAGAAGTTTTTGAAGGGCGATTCAACATTACAATGCCAGGAATATACAAATTAGTTATCGAAAATACAGATGAAAAAGAGATCAAAATCTTTGGAGTGGTAGGACCAGAACCAGATGCAGGTAAGAAATCACTAGTATCCATTTCTCCATGGATTCTCATAATTGGTTTAATTGGAGTGGTAGGTGTTGCAATATATGCAATCAAAAATCGTAAGAAATCTTTCAGTTAAGATAACTATCCATTTTTTCTAATCCTTCAATTGTTGCATTAAATGTATCACTGTTCTCTACAATTTGAGTTAATTTTTCAGTATTTGCAGAAAAGACAGATTTTCCATTATTAGAATTTTTAAAAATAAATCCATGATCTAATAAATAAGAAAGTCTTTCAAAAACTTCACTTTCAGAAATAGAGGATTTTTCTGCCAAGAAGGAACATTCTTTTTCACCATCTTCCAATTCAGCTAAAATAGACGATGTAACAGGATCAAACATACAATCAACTATTTTTTCTCTATCAAAAGTATCATCCATTTCTAATCATCAATCTTTATGTGAATTTATAACTTTTCTAATTAGAAATTGCATATGATTTACACCAATAAGATAATTAGTAAAATAATAGAATTACAAATAATGCAGAAATTATGTATTAAAGATACATCAGGAAAAGGAGAGCATTGTTTCTGCATCGAAATAGATACTCAAAGAGGAGTAAAGAAGTGCTGCAGATGTAATCAATGGAATGTACAAGGTAAAGACTGGACAGAAGATTCGGACTTCAGATAAATTCCAGAATCTACTCAATATCTCAGATCGGAGGCTAAAATAAAAAATTAAAGATGAAAATTACAATATGTGCCTCGTACTGAATCCTCTTTGAAACACATCTAATTGACGCCTAGCATGGTTTTTATCGGGGTAACTAAGAATTTTTGAATACTTGAGTACTCAAGAATTCAGACACATTGTTAGGATTGTGGGAAATGATATTCCTGGAGCCAAAAAGGCTATTGTGGGATTAACCCAGATTAAAGGAATAGGATATAGTTTTGCCACAGCAATTCTAGATACATTAAAAATTAACACCAATACAAATATCGGTTTTCTATCTGAATCTAATGTTCAATCAATTGAAAAATTAATTACCAATCCAATAGCAGGAAATTTTCCAGTGTGGTTTCTTAACAGAAGAAAAGATATCGAGACTGGAGCAAATATGCATCTATTAACATCAGATATTCCTTTTACTTTAAGAAATGATATCGAAAGAGAAAGAATCACCAATAGCTGGAGAGGTTATCGTCACATGTATGGATTAAAAGTTAGAGGACAATGTACAAGAACTACAGGTAGAAAAGGAGGAGCAGTAGGTGTTGCCAAAGCTGGAAAAGCAGCTCCTGCACAAGCAGCAGCCGCACCTGCAGCACCAACAGCTGCAGCCGCAACACCGGCAGCAGCAAAACCTGCAGCCGCAACACCGGCAGCAGCAAAGAAGGCAGCTCCTGCGGAGAAAAAGAAATAGGTGAATTGAATGGGAGATCCTAAATATCCAAGTAAAATGTGGAGAAAACCAAAGAGACCACTTAATTACGAATTAAAAATGGAGGAATTAAAAACTCTCGGCACATTTGGTTTAAAATCAAAAAGAGAATTATGGAAAGCACATACAGAATTATCTCGTGTTAGACATCAAGCAAGATCATTACTTGCTTTGAGACAAGAGATTAGACTAGAAAAAGAACCAATTTTGATGAAGTCATTATCAAGAATAGGGTTAGTCAGTAATGAATCCACATTAGATGATGTACTCAATCTTCAAGTAAATGATTTACTTTCACGTAGATTACAAACATTAGTATCAAGAAAGTTTGGATTTAAAACACCATATCAAGCAAGACAAGCAGTAATTCATGGACACATAATGATTGGAGATAGAAAAATAAACATTCCATCATACATTGTAACATTAGAAGAGGAAAAGAATATTCACTTTTCACCAGAATCCAACATTCCAAGCATGTTAGAAAGTACTAAAAAACCAGAATCAAAACCTGAAACTAATGTAGCTGCAGAGACAACTGAAGTAGAATCTTAAAACAGGAATAACAAATTAGATTGAATAATTACAAAAATAGGTTTAACAGTAAATAACCCCTCATATTATCAGTTAGATTAGTCATGTGTTCAATTATCGGTTATTATGGAAATGAAATAGCAGCGCCAATAATAGTCAAAGGACTGAAAAGAATGGAGTATCGCGGATACGACAGTGTCGGAGTTGCAACCGAATCAAATAGTAAAATTGAACTAAAAAAAGGAGTTGGGAAAGTAGAAGAAGTAAACGCCAAGATTCAACTTGATACATTACCTGGAAAAGTTGGAATAGGTCACACCAGATGGGCAACTCATGGAAAAGTGACAGATGAAAACGCACATCCACATTCTAGTAATTCTGGAGAACTAGCAATAGTACATAATGGAATTATAGAGAATTTTGAACAATTAAAAAAAGAATTAGAAAAAGACGGATATATTTTCAAAAGTGAAACAGACAGTGAAGTAATAGCAAATCTTCTTCAAAAAAATTATGAGATTACCAAGAATGTTAAAAATGCAATAATCAAAACAGTTTCAGAATTAAAGGGCCATTATGCATTTGTTGCAATGTTTGAAAATGGGCAGTTAGCAGCTGCGAGATTTCATGAACCGCTGATTGTTGGAATTGGAAAAAATAGTTATTTTCTCTCAAGTGATGTTTTAGGATTTATTGAACAAACAGATAATGCCATTTACATTGAAAATGGTAATTTTGTCATAATTGATAAAGATAAATTACAAATTTTAGATTTTAATGGAGAAAGCGTAAAACAGCAAATTACAAAAGTATCAAAAGAATTTGCAGATGTGTATAAGGGTGACTATGCACATTTTACATTAAAAGAAATTTCAGAGCAACCAGATACTATATTCAAAGCAGGAGAAAATACAAAAGATGCAATTAAAAATGCAGCAAATTACATTAAAAATTCAAATAACATCTACATAACTGGAAGTGGAACTAGCTATAATGCAGCGTTAATTGCAAAACAAGTTTTAGCCAAATATGCAAAAATAAAAGCAGACGCAATAATTTCAAGTGAGTTACAGTTTTCTTCAGATATAATTGAACCAAATTCAACATTAATTGCAATTTCACAAAGTGGTGAAAGTGCAGACGTATTAGACGCAGTAAATATTGTGAAAAAAGTAAATTGTAAGGTTATTTCCATAGTAAATTCACTCACATCATCTTTAGCAAGGGAATCAGATATTGTGATTGGAATGAATTGTGGTCCGGAAATAGGTGTTGCAGCAACAAAAAGTTTTACATCTCAAATGATTGTAATATACAAAATCACAGAAGAGTTGTGTAACGGAAAGTTTGAGATTAGCTATAAAGAAATATCAGAATCAATTTCAAAAATTCTTGAAAATCATGCTCAAATTAGGCACATTGCTAAAGAAATTAAAGAAATTTCAGACATTTACGTTCTAGGCAGAGGAATTCACTATCCAATAGCTATAGAATCTGCTTTAAAATTAAAAGAACTGACATACATTCATGCAGAAGGAATACCAGGTGGGGAATTAAAACACGGTCCATTGGCACTTATGGATTCCAATGTATTTGTGATTATAATTAATCCAAATGATTCAACATATTCAGATACATTAACGAGTGCTAGAGAAATTAAAGCACGTGGTGCAAAGATCATCGGCATATCAGATGAGAAAAGTGATGTTTATGATTATTGGATAGAAATTCCAAAAACTAGCGAATTAGCATATCCTATTTCAGAAACAATTCCAATACAATTGCTTTCATATTATGCTGCAATTGAAAAAGATGCTGACCCAGATTATCCAAGAAATTTGGCTAAATCAGTCACAGTGAAGTAAAAAGTCGATGATATTCTTTTTCAGATAACGTTAAAAAATGTGTAGAGTCATTCCCTGTTTTTATCATAGATGCAATAATACTACCACCTGCACCAACACCTTCTTTTGCAAATCCCTGTGAGAATGCTTTTAGTCCCGAAAATTTGGAATTCTCAAGTCCAGGGTTAACAGATATTGCAGGAATATCTGCAATTTCTGAAACAAGAGATTTAAAATTAGCACTGTTATCATTAGAAATGTAAGAAGTAGTTCCAATAGCAACATTTTTTTCATTGAATCCAATTTTTGAAGCGAATGCTAAAACAGCTGCCATTTGTGTACCACCTGCTAACATTACTTTAGTGATTTCAGATGCAGAGCTTAACATACCAGCTACAAAAGCAATCATAGGATCACCAACTGTAGCTATTATATGATATGGGTTATCAGAAGTTAATCGCCCTAATGCTGAATTAACAATTTGATTTTTTAATTCAATAGGATTATTTGGAATACTGGAACTTACTTTAGCTTTGAATCCTAATCCACGCAATACAGCAAGAGCAGTGGTTGTACCTCCAGGAATACTTTCTCCTATTATCAGACAATCAGTCATAGATGCAAGATTTCTTCCTACCATCCTTCCATAATCTACTGCCTGAGATACTTGAGAATCACTCATTGCAGATTCAACTGAAATATTTCGCCCATGCGACAAACCAGTTTGGATGAAAGGTAACTGAGGTTGAATTTTACTTCCAGCATTAATTACAATATGAGGTATACTGCATGATTCTAATGCCGTTTTTGTAAGTAACGCTGGGGTAGGTTTACCATCAGGAGTCATTGGAATTTTATCAATTGTTTTACAATATCCATAGTAAAGGTATTCAGCATCTGCGGGAGGAGTAAATTGTATTGAATCTTTATCAGCACCAGCAAATGTAATACCTGGAATTTCACATGTTTCAGTATAAGAAATTACAAGTGAGAATAAAAAATTTCCAGATTTAAGGGTGTCAATAAAATCATGAGCTTTGTTTGCATTACCAAAAAATTCAAAATCATCTAAATATGTCATTGTCCCATCATGTCAATAAATTCTTGTTCAGTTCGCTTTTGCATGACAAGATTAGTTATTTTCTCCTGTCCAATGGTAGATGTTAAAGAATGTCCATAATTATGGCCAGAATAAAGAATAAAATCATCATTCAACAAATAAAGAACATCAAAAAGACTATGATACTGTTCTTTTGCACTACCTCCAGGTAGATCTACACGTCCACAATTTCCTACAAAAAGAGCATCACCAGAAAAAATTTTTCCGTCTCCAATTAAGCACATGCTATCTTTAGAATGACCAGGAGTATGTAAAACAGTCAATTTTGAATTCCCAAATTCAATTATATCGCCATCTTTGACTGTAATATCATGTTTTAATTCAGACTTTTCATGTTGAATTATTTTTGCATTAGTTGATTTTATCATTCCTTCATTTCCCAATGTGTGATCAAAATGATGATGTGTGTTGATGATGTATTTTATTTTTAAATTATTTCGTTTAATGACTTGTTCAATTTGATCAAGATCCCATGAAGGATCAATTATTATTCCTTCATTGGTATCTTCATCTTCCACAACATATGTAAAATTCTGCATATTCCCAACTTGGATTTGATGAACTTTCACAATACACCCTCTTCAGATTCTGGAGGAATTCCTATTTTTTCAACAAATATTTCACCACACAAATCTCTTCTTTTTGGCATTCCTCTCTTCATTTTATGAAATGTGACTGTCATATCACTTTGTACAAAGATATTTGCAGTTTCTCCATTATCAGGATTAACTCCGGATGGGATATCAACGGCGATTTTAAAGCAATTGGAATTATTGATATATTTTATTGCACTTGCATATGGTTCTTTTATTTCTCCAGAAATTCCAGTTCCTAATATTCCATCCACAATTATATCTGGAATGAAATCAAGATTCACTTTCATTCCAGATATTAATTTAACAGATGGCATTTTTTCTAGTAGTGACCAATTCCATTGACTTTCTTCAGTTTTGATTTTATCTGAAGTACCAAGTAAAACAACTATGACTTTTGAACCATAACCTGCAAGATGTCTAGCCATGACTAATCCATCACCACCATTATTTCCCAGTCCAACAAAAATTAAAACATTCTTGGATTCAAGAGTATCAAACTTTTCTGCCAGTCTTTTAACTGCTATAGCACCAGCATTTTCCATCATAAATTTTTTTAAAAAACCCATTCGATGTCCATTATTTTCTATTTGCATCATTTGTTCTACAGATATTTCCATAATTAGAATAAAGGAGAAGCAAAATAAGAGCTTTGAGAATACGTTTGGAGTATAAAATGATACTAAAAATCAGCAATTTGTTTCGGATTCAATGATTTTGTGATAAATTGAGTATTGTAATCAGACATATTTTATCCGTAATAGTTAAATCCTTATTTTGAAACGAATTGCTAGTGAAACATACAAAAATTCTAACTTTCATGGTAATTTTTACCCTAGCTGCTACTCTTTCTATAACCCCGGCTTTTTCAGTTCCACAACAAGCAAACTTCAAAGCAAAAGAAATGACCACAGTATCTATTCCAGAAAATGCCAAAAAAATTGGTGATGGTGTTTATGATTTAGGCTACAAAGTTCATGATGGTCAAATCCTACAAGGGACTTTGTATGTATTTTCAGATAAAGAATTTGCAAAACCTTCTGGTGCAGGAAAAGGTGGTGGAGGCACTACATGTTATTCCTACATCACAAGTGGCGCCAAATGGAGATCAGAAGAATCGTGGGGAGTTTCAACTATTAATGCACCTATAGCTGATGTTACTGGCACTCTACAAACCGCAGTTAGCCAATGGGAAAATGCAGATAATCCTGCAAATTCCATCATGGGACCATTAGATAGTTTCATGATAGTTGATGCCAGTTCTATTGGGGTTACGATGAATGATAAAAACGAAGTTGCATTTGGCGATATTGTAGATGAAGGTGTTATTGCTGCTACTTGGGTTTGGAGAACAACTGCAGGTCCACCATCACAAAGATACATTGCAGAATGGGATCAGATATACGATGTTGTATCTTTTAACTGGAGTACCAATGGAGATTCAAATTCAATGGACTTTGCAAACATTGCAACTCATGAAATTGGTCATGCAGTAGGAATGGGACATCCAGATTCAACTTGTACATTAGAAACAATGTATGCATATGCCAATAATGGTGAAATCATAAAACGTGATCTTCATGATGGAGATATTGTTGGCGTTAACCGCCTTTATTGATTTATTTTCTCTCTAAAATCTAATTTTCAGGAATATGTTTTGTAACTATTCTAAGGGATTTGGCAAACGATTTATTCTAGGTTTCATTCATACATGAAGATGACATTGAAAAATGTAAAGCCATCTTTGAATAAAATTGCAAAATCATTATCAGAAATTCAAGATGCCAGAGAATTTTTACTAAAAAATACAAGAGAGATAATAATTCTTTGCAGTAAATCGATCATATCAGTACATACAGGAGATATAAAGTCTGCAAAAAATAATTTAAAACAGGCAGATGTGTTACTAAAAAAATACAAGAAAAAAGCTACATCTGATCTTCGAAGATACATGATTATGCCAGAACAAGAATTTGTTGAGGCATCATCTCTAATTGCCATTGTTGAAAAAAATGAAATTCCTTCAGAAAAGGAATTAGATGTGATGCCAGAGTCATATGTTTTAGGATTAATGGATTGCGTGGGAGAATTAAAACGAATGATTTTCGATAAAATTAGAATTGGTGATATAGATAATGCCTCAAGAATTTTTGAAATAATGGAAAATTTGTATCTGCATTTGTATCCATTTTCAATGTATGATAAAGTAGTAAAAGAGGCAAGAAGAAAAATTGACGTAGATCGTATTTTAGTCGATGATGTCAGAGGTGCAATTACAGAAGAAAAAAGACGTTCTGAACTAATCAAAGCATTAAACAAACTACAAAATAGAATTTGAATAAAATGAAATTAGATGCGGGTGATGGGATTTGAACCCACGAACTCCTAAGAGACTAACCCCTCAAGCTAGCGCCTTTGACCGAGCTGGGCGACACCCGCAATAGAAATTTCTTGAATGGTTTTTATAATCCTTGATTACTTTTTTGTTCGTATGTTAATTCCTGTAAGGTGTTTTACTTGTGGAAGTTTAATTGCTGATAAGTTTGAAGATTATCAAAATAAAGTAAAATCTGGAGAAGATCCAGCTAAAGGACTAGACTCTTTGGGAATAAGCAGATATTGTTGCAGAAGAATGCTGTTAACCACTGTTGAAACGATTCAACAGGTTATTCCATTTTATGAAGCAATACAGAGAAGACACCAAGAAGTCCAATCTGAGTTAGAGTAGTTTGCCAAAAATAACTTCCATTGAAGGACGTATCATTTACAATAGTCGAGGAAGTAAAACTATTGAAGTTGATATCATATCAGAAAATAAATTTTTAGGTAGAGTTTGTGCACCATCTGGAGCTAGTGTTGGAAAATATGAAGCAGTTAGCTTTCCAAATGGAAAACCAGAAGAGAGCTTAAGAATATTAAATGAAAATTCTCAAAAATTTATTGGATTAGAATCATCAGATCTTAAAACAGTACATGAGACGTTAAGGAGTGTTGATCAATCATCAAATTATTCAAAAATTGGAGGGGCACTAGCATTTGCAATAACTATAGCATCAATGGAATCTGCTTCAAAATCATTAGACAAGCCTTTATTTCAAATATTATCATCTGACTCATCTTTCAAGTTTCCATTTCCATTAGGAAATATTTTAGGAGGTGGGGCTCACGCAGGACCAGGAACACCAGATATTCAAGAAATTTTAATTTGTGCCATAGGGGCAAAAACAATTAGAGATGCTATTGAAACTAATTTATCAGTTCATAAAGAATTACGTCATGTCTTAGAAAAAGAGGATCCTAATTTCACTAACGGAAGAGGAGATGAAGGCGGATGGGCACCAAAATTAGAAAATGAAAAAGCATTAGAACTTTCAGCAAAAGCTTGTGAAAATTTAGGATTTACGTTGGGAAAAGAAGTAGCTTTAGGAGTTGACTTTGCATCATCTACTCAATGGAGTGAAGAAAAACAAAAGTATGTTTATGAAAGAGCAGGATTTATCAATTCTTCAGAACAACAAATTGAATTTGCTGCAAATATTATTCAAAAATACAAATTAATTTATGCAGAAGATGCAGTTCATGAAGAAGCATTTGATGATATGGCAGAATTAACTGCTAAATTTCCAGATACGTTAGTTGTAGGAGACGATCTAACGGTTACCAATAAAGACATTCTAACCAAGGCGATTAATTCAAAATCTTGTAATGCTGCAATTCTCAAAGTTAATCAGGCAGGTAGTCTTTATGATGCCTTTGAATTTGCCAAAGTAGCAAATCAAAACAACATAAGATTAATCACATCACATAGATCGGGGGAATCTACGGATTCGCATATTTCTCACATAGGGTTGGCAACAAAGTCAAAAATGCTCAAAGTCGGCGTAGTTGGAGGAGAAAGAGTAGCAAAACTAAATGAGCTTATACGTCTATCAGAGCATGATTTAATACGCGGTATGGCAGAGATTTAAAATCGCTATGAGTGAACAAGCAGAATCAACAGAAATCAAAAAGAAGATTCTATCCACAGGAATTAGGGTGGGAACTCCAGTTAAAACAAAATTTATGGCATCATTCATCACAAAAGCTAGTACTGATGGACTATACATGCTCGATATCGATATAACTTTAGAAAAAATTAAAACAGCTGCCAAATTCATCAACCGTCTTGGAGCCGATAAACTCATTGTCTGTTCTGCTAGACAGTATGCAAATACTCCAATTGAGAAATTTTGTGAAATGTTAGGATCTAAAAAATTACTAGGTAGATTCATGCCCGGTACTCTTACCAATCCATCATTACCATATTATATTGAACCAAAATTGGTTCTAATTTCTGATCCTCAAGTAGATGTGCAAGCAATTACAGAGGCAACCAATGCAGGTATTCCAGTAATTGGAATTTCAAATACAGATAATATTACATCAAAACTAGATGTAATCATTCCAGCAAACAACAGAGGAAGAAAAGCTCTCGCTACAGTTTATTGGCTACTGGTTCGTCAAGTTCTCATAGAAAGAGGGGAATTAAAAGAAGATGAATCAATGAAATACGAAATTGATGATTTTGAAACAAAGATAACGGAAGAGGAAATAGAGTAATGCAAATTAGAACACCGGCAGTAGCCGGAATGTTCTATCCCGGTGAAAAAAAAGAATTAAAAAAAGCTATCAAAGAGTGTTTTTTACATAAATTTGGTCCGGGTAAAATTCCACCATCCAATATTAAAAAGAAAATTTTTGGAGTTATTTGCCCACATGCAGGATACATGTATTCAGGTCCAATAGCGTGTCATTCATTTTATGCAATCTCATCAGATGTACCAGAATTATTTATAATAATTGGACCAAATCACTGGGGAATTGGGAGTAGTATTGCGACAATGAAAGATTGTAAATGGAATACACCATTAGGGGATGTAGAAGTAGATTCAGAAACAGCAGAAAAAATTTCTCATCTATCAGAAATAATCGATATTGATTATTTTTCTCACACACGAGAACATAGTTTAGAGGTGCAAATACCAATACTGCAAGAAATGTATTCAGATTTCAAAATATTACCAATATCCATGATTAATCAAAATAAAGATACAGCCAAAGACATAGGACTAGCAATTGCAAAAAGTGTAGAAAAAAAGAAGGTCATGATTATTGGTTCTTCAGATTTTACCCATTACGAACAAAATGAATTTGCACATGAACAAGATATGGCTTTGATTAAACCAATATTGAAATTAGATGTAGAAAAATTTTATGATGTTTTAGAAGATAGAAACGTAAGCGCTTGCGGTTATGGAGCAATTGCATCAACCATGATAGCATGCAAAGAATTAGGTGCTACAAAAGGAGAATTACTCAAATATGCTACAAGCGGAGACATTACAGGCGATACAAGTTCGGTTGTTGGATATGGATCAATAGTGTTCACTTGAAATCTAATGCTTCTGCACCCGGAAAGGTAATTCTTTTTGGGGAGCATTTTGTAGTTTATGGAGTAAAAGCAATACTATGTGCAATAAATAAACGAATTACAGTAAGTGCCAGCATAATACAAGAAAATACAATTTCAATTAAATCAAACATAGGAAATTTGAACATGCCACCAAATAGACCAATTACAGAAATTAAATCACCACTAAAACCATTTTATTTTTTAGCAAACAAAATGATAGAAAAACATAATCAAAACACAGGAATGGAAATACTAGTTCGATCAGAAATTCCTATGGGAGTAGGTTTAGGTTCCTCATCTGCATGTTGTGTTGCAGGTGCAGCAGCCATCTCAAGATTATTTTCTGAAACATCAAAAAAAGAAATTCTAGAGTTAGCAATTGAAGCTGAAAAAACTATTTTTCAAAATACATCAGGTGCAGATTGTACCGTGTGTACTTTTGGAGGGATTATGGAATATGATAAAAAAAATGGATTCACAAAAATAAATTCAGAACCTAATTTTCATTTGGTAATTGCAAATTCAAAAATCCAACACTCTACAGAAGCAATAGTTGCAAACGTAAAGCAATTTAAAGAGAAAAATGAGGAGAAGTTTTCTAATCTATGTAAAGAAGAATCAGATCTTATCAATAATGTGTTAATTCTTTTGAAAAATAACGATTTGTCAGGTTTAGGTAAAAATATGTTAAAAAATCAAGAATATTTAGAAACAATAGGCATATCTAATGAAAAATTACGTTCAATGATTGAGTTGGCCCAGAAATCATCATTTGGAGCAAAGTTAACAGGGGCAGGTGGAGGTGGATGCATTATTGCATTAACTGATGAAGCAAATTTAGAAAATGTGATTGAACAATTTAGAAAGAAAAACTATGAGTGTTTTTCTGCAAAAATTGACTTTATGGGATTGGATACTTTTTAATGGAATGAATATTTGGTGACAGCATGATTCTAATAAAATTAGGCGGTTCAATTATCACTAATAAGAAAAAACCATTATCTCCAAGGAAAAAAACAATTGAAAATATTGCTAAACATTTAAAGAAAATAGACGAACCAATAATAATTGTTCATGGTGGAGGTTCTTTTGGACATTATTGGTCTGTAAAATATGATATGCATACAAAACCAATGAAGTACAACACACATGGAATATCTATTGTTAAAAATTCAATGATTGAATTAAATAAAATTATTTTAGATGCATTTTTAAAAAATAAATTAAATCCATATTGTCTTCCACCCACAGATTTTATGTCAGGAGATAAGCCCATTACAAACAAAATAAAAGAAATTGAAAAAATTGCAAATGCAGGACTGATTCCGATTACTTTTGGAGATGCACTATGGTACGGTCACAAAAAAACATACATTTTGTCAGGAGATAAAATTATGACACATATTTCAAAAATTCTAAAACCAAGATTGAGTATTTTTGCTCTAAATGAAGATGGTTTATACTCTGATCTAAAATCGAAAAAATTAATTCATGAGTTAAAAGGAGAAAACCCAATTATTTCAAAAAATAACATGGACGTTACAGGAGGCATGACTAGAAAAGTTGAAGAAGCAACAAAGATTTCAAAGATGGGAACGGATGTATTTTTTGTAAATGGTAACAAACCTGAAAGAATTGTGAAAGCGGTTAAAAATAGGAAATTTGAAGGTACGGTGTTCAGAGGAAAAAGAAATGGGTGAAGAATATCTTGTATTAGTTGATGAAGACGACAATCCGATTGGGTCAGAAGAAAAAATAAAGTGTCATTTACCAAATGGCAAACTACACAGAGCATTTACAGCATTACTATTTGATAAAAGTGGAAGATTGGTTCTAACTAGAAGAGCTAAAGAAAAAATGCTGTGGCCAGGAGATTGGGACGGAACTGTAGCTAGTCATCCAAGGGAACCTGAAACGTATGTCTCATCAGCAGAAAGAAGAATGCCAGAGGAAATTGGAATTCCTTGCAAAATGGATTATCTGATGAAATTTGAGTATCATGTACCATACAAAGACGTTGGTTCTGAGAACGAAATTTGTGGGACATTAATCAGTATTGTTGATGAGTCAACGGTATTCAAAATGGTAGAGGGTGAAATTGATGAAATCAGATGGATTTCAGCAAAAGAATTGCTTTCAGAAATTAAAAACAATCCAAAAATATATTGTCCTTGGATGTTAATTGCATTAGAATTACTAGATAAATCAGAAAAACAAATGTTAGAAAAATATAAAAATATTTTATCATTATGGATTAATTCAGAATTACAAAAAGAGTTAGAAAAAGCAATTAGATATCATCTTCCAGATAATAAATGGAGATTAGTAAAATGAAAAAAACAAAAACAATTGAAAAAAATGCAAGAATTGTCAACAAATATCTAAATTCCAAACTAAAAGGAAACCCCAAATTGCTTTATGATGCAGCAGTACATTTGATTATTCACGGTGGAAAAAGACTCAGGCCACATATGGTAATTAAGAGTTGTCAAATTTTGGGAGGGGGTATAACAAGTGCAATACCAGCTGCGAGTGCAGTAGAAATGATACATAATTTTACTTTGGTTCATGATGACATTATGGATAATGATGAAATGCGTCACGGTGTACCTACGGTTCATAAAAAGTTTGGAATGCCGATTGCAATACTAGCTGGTGATGTATTATTTTCGAAGGCATATCAAATAATTTCAGATTCAAAATTATCTAACGATGCAACAATCCAATTAGTTTCCAGATTGGCAAAAGCATGTGTGGATGTATGTGAAGGACAATTATTAGATGTAAAAATGGCAGAGGAGAAAAGAATTCCATCACAAAAAGAATACATTACAATGATTGGGAAAAAAACCGCAGCGTTATTTGATGTATCATGTTCGATGGGAGCAATTTGTGCAACAGGTAATCAAAAAGACATTTCAAATTTATCAAATTTTGGAAGAAATTTAGGAATTGCGTTTCAAATTACAGATGATCTTATTGGAGTTATGGGTGATCCAAAAATTACAAAAAAGCCGGTTGGGAATGATCTAAGAGAAGGAAAAAAATCACTTCCAATTCTCATGGCAATAGAATTATCTAAGGGAAAAGACAAAAAAGTAATTCTTAAGTCATTTGGCAATCCAAAAGCAACGAAAAATGACCTCAAAATTGCAGTAGATGTAATTCGATCACTCGGAATAGAGGAAAACGTGAGGACGCAGGCTCTAGAATATGCAGAAATGGCAAAAAAATCGCTTTCAAAATATTCGGGTTCTGCTAAAACAGAATTAATAGATCTCTTAGATTTTGTAGTAAAAAGGAGTCTATAATTTGGATGAAGAAATTAGAAAAGAGATTCGAAAAATAGCACTGCAAAATGCATTTGAACATGAGGGAAAAACTCAGGATAAAATTGTATTAGCAAAAATTCTCGGAACAAAACCAGAATTTAGATCTAAGGTTAAAGAAATTGTCGGTGATATTGCAGAGATTGTTTCTGCAGTTAATCAAATCTCATTTGAGGAACAAAAAAATGAAATAGAAGGAAATTTTCCAGAAATTTTAATTCCAAAAGAAAAAATTGAAGAAAGAGAGGGACTGCCTCCATTAAAAGGAGCAGAACAAGGAAAAGTCATAACGAGATTTCCACCAGAACCTAATGGGTATCCACACATAGGACATGCTAAAGCAGCTATCATCAATGCAGAATATGCAAAGATGTATGGTGGCAAATTTATTTTGAGAATGGATGATACAAATCCAGAAGCTGAAAGAATGGAATACCATGCTGCAATTAAAGTTGGGTTAGATTGGTTAGGAATCAAATTCGATATCATAAAAAGTACTTCAGATGATATGGAGTTATTTTATAAAAAAGGAATTGAATTGATAGATTCTGGAAAAGCTTACGTTTGTACTTGTAAAAGAGACGACATAAGCAATAATAGAAAAGAACGAAAAGCATGCAAATGCAGTAGAGGAGACATTAAACAAAATATTCAAGGTTGGGAGAAAATGTTTGATAAATTTAAGCCAGGAGATGCAATCGTAAGATTTCGTGGAGATATGAAAGCAGATAATGCAGTAATGCGAGATCCAGTATTATTTAGAATAATTGATGAGAAACACTACACATTGGGGAACAAATACCGAGTTTGGCCAAGTTATGATTTTGCCGTAGCAATTGAAGATAGTAATGATGGGGTCACTCATGCATTTCGTTCAAAGGAATTTGAATTAAGAAAAGAGTTGATTGATGCTATTTTAGATGCATTGAATATGCGAAAGCCATACCAGGATTTCTTTTCTAGGCTCGAATTCAAGGGAATGCCCATTTCGAAGAGGATCATCAAGCCATTGATAGAAGAAGGAAAAGTGTCATGGTATGATGATCCAAGATTACCTACGTTAGAATCACTCAGGAGAAGAGGGATTAAACCAGAAGCAATAAAAAAATTCATCTTATCTTTAGGATTAACTAAAGCAAATACCCTAGCACCATTTGATGCACTTGAATCATTTAATAGAAAATTTGTCGATGCAGATAGCATTAGATTATTTATGGTGAGTAAACCACAAAAACTTACAATTAAAAAATTACCATTTGCATTTGTAGAAATTTCAAATCATCCAATAAGAGATATGGGAAAAAGGAAAATCAATCTAGACGAAAATATTTACATTTCGGGAGAAGATGCAGAAAACATCAAAGATGGTACTCAAATCAGACTATTAGGATTAGGCAATGTTACAATATCAAAGATCAATGGAGAATTAATAGGAGAATTCATAGAAAATGGAAATATTACAGACATACAAAAAATTCAATGGGTCTCACAAAAAAATGCTCACATAATCAAAATTCTCATTCCAAAACAATTGTTTATTGATGACAAATTTAATGAAGACAGTTTAGAAGAATTGGAGGCATATACAGAACCACATTACTTACAATTAAAAGATGGTGAGGAGATTCAATTTGTAAGATTTGGATATTGTAGAAAAGATTCACAGAATCAAGCAATTTTCACACACAAGTAAATGAGGAAATTATGAAGATAGCACGACTGTTCTATGAAAATAATGAGACATATGGTTTTGTAAAAGATGATAAAGTTGCGACAAAGGATGAAATAACTTATCAAACAGGGGTACCAATTCCACAAAGTATCAAAGATTTTCTTTTTGATGGATGGTATGATGAAATCAAAGATCAATTAGATACTTTACCATATGAAGAAAATATTTCAAAATTTAAATTATTAAGTCCAATTCCAAATCCGAATAAGATTATTTGTTTAGCTTTTAATTATATAGATCATGCTAAAGAGCAAAATCTGTTACCACCAGAGGAACCAGCTATAGTTCTAAAACCAAGAACTACCCTAAATGGTACAGAGTCAGACATAATTTGTCCTGATTTTGTTACTCAGTTAGATTACGAGGTGGAATTAGCCTTGATAATAGGTAAAAATTGCAAAAATATCAGTGAAGAACAAGCAAAAGAGACGATATTTGGATACATGATTCTAAATGATGTTTCAGCAAGAGATATTCAATTCAAAGATAAACAATTCACCAGAGGAAAAAGTTTTGATACATTTGCACCATCTGGACCATGGATAACAACTACAGATGAAATTAAAGATCCACAGAATTTAAAATTGACAACTAAAATCAATGGAGAGATAAGGCAAAATTCATCTACAAATAATATGTTCATAAAAATACCAGAAATAGTATCCAAATTAAGTAAAGTGATGACTCTTGAGAAAGGAGACATCATTTCAACTGGAACCCCTGCAGGAGTCATGTTAAACAAGCCAAATGCAGTATTTCTTAAAAATGGTGATAAAATAGAAATGGAAATTGAGAAATTAGGAATTTTAAAAAATACAGTTAGATTTGTACACGAGAGTTAGTGCAAAAATTTTTGCATTAGATTAAATGTAATTTTATGTTCCAAAGTATTTAATAAAGGCAATTTCTCTTTAGTCAAAATTTGTATTTTTTTATAATTTTTTTCTGCTCCATAATTTTGTATGTATGAAACAAGATTCAAAGTATTATTTTGAGAACCTGAAAACAAAGTTACAATCAGGGTTTTATCAAAATGTTCTGAATCAGTTAGAATTGCAATTGAAATATCACCAGACACGTCTGAAAAAATTATTTTATTTTGTTTAGATAACAAAAGTGAAGTTTCTTCATCTAAAACTAACCATCTCCATGATTTTACATAGTGGGTTTTTGCATAGTTTATGACATTACCAAATTGTATTTTATGATTATTGTTAAACTGAGGCAAAAGAGAATAAAAATTCCAAGTTTGAAATATATGATAATTGAGATTTTTTGCCATTGAAAGAGATAATGAATTTTCATTATCTATAAGCATGAATGAAAATAATATCTGTTTTTCTTTAGCAAGTGATTCTACATGCTTAACTAATTCTGAAGCTAAACCTTGCCTACGAAAATTTGAGTTAATTCTAATTCCTTCAATCCATACTTGATTTTTAGAGAAAAATGCATGACATACACCAACAGGGTATTGTTTTTCAATAAGGAGTAAATTACCTTCAGATAACCAATAATCCCAAACATCTTGAATATAATCACCCCATGCAAAAGTATCTTTACAAAAATTCAATACAGAAAATTTATCTGAATTGATTGCATTTCTAATCATCATTGTCCCCATATACGAAAAAATATTAAGAATGATAGACTAAAAACCGTGATGGGTAAAATAATAGCTGGAAAAACCACAGATATTTCTCCTGGAAAAATGATCAAAGTTTCGGTGGATGGTAAAGAGATAATGGTTGCAAATATTGATGGTAATTATTGCGCCATGGATGATTCTTGTACTCATTCAGGTTCAAGTCTTTCAGAAGGAAAATTGGATGGATGTAAAGTGATATGTGGATGGCATGGAGCCGAATTTGATTGTAAAACAGGTAAATTAGTTAAATTTCCCGCTAAAATTAGAGATTTAGCATCATACAATGTTTCTGTAGAATCAGACAACGTATTTGTAGAGATGTGACTATATACTTCAAATTTTCATTAAATGGTATAAAAAATGGCTGATGATAAACAAAACAAAGAAGCAATGAAAGAAGCAATAGAAACACTAAATCAAATTGCTACAAACCATTCAACGCCAAAGACAATTAAAAAATCCATTGTTGATCTGATAACAGATTTGAATAATGCAGAATACTCACTATCAGTCAGAGCTAACAATACAATTAGTTTGTTAGATGATGTGACACAAGATCCCAATATGCCATCATATGTGAGAACACAGTTATGGCAAGCAGTCTCAAAGCTTGAAAGTATAAGAGAATAAATCCTATATTGTTTTAATTCTAATATTGAAAATAGAAGAGTATCTAAAATCACTACCAGCAAATATAGTCAGTGGAGAAGATGTCCAATTACCAGACAAGTCGTTTAGAGAGATTTTTAATTTTTTAAATTTAGGAAAAAATGATATTTTTTATCATCTTGGTTGTGGAGATGGAAAAGGAATTGCATTATCTTTGAAAGAGTACAATGTAAAAAAGGCAGTAGGCATTGATAATAATCCAGATAAAATAAAACAAGCAAAAAATATTCTAAATCATGATAGTCTTTCAGGAGAGTTAATTTGTGAAGATATACAAAATGCAGATATTTCTGATGCTACTGTGATTTTGTTCTGGTTTACTAATGAAGAGATCATCAAGCATATGATGAATAAATTTGAAGATCTAAAACCAGGTACAAAAATAATCACGATTTGGGGACCCTTACCAGATTGTCTTCCTGAAAAAGTGGAATTTCCATATATAATTAACCAAGTTCCTTTCAAGAAAGCAAACAGTTTGCAAGAGCAATTGTTGGCAATTTTTGGGGTAAAATGCGTGGATTTTATAACTGCGTGGGAATTTGCAGAGAGATACACAAAAGCAATTAGTACTCCTGAAATTGGAAATGATAGATTCTTAACAATTATTCAGACTCTAGTAATTTGGATTAGTGCAAGGAATTTAGGAGTCTCTTGTGGAGAAAAAATCCCTGAGTCAATTCAAACATACATAGACATCATGAAAACGCATTTTGATATTGATTTTGAACATCTTTTAAAATAATTTTGTGTAATCCTTTTATTTTGTATTAACCATATACAACCATGGTAGGTAAAATAAACATCAACGTATCTGCGGTAGATTATGATAAAACAAGTAAGGCAATAACACACCAACTTTCTCTTTTAGAAGAAATGGTTCACAGTCAAGAGGATTTTGTAATGACAGATTCAGAATTTGCTTTTGGATGGCATTTTTTTGTTGTAAGTATTAACAAAACATTGGTAGAAAAACTCGTTGATCAAATGGGAACAGATTTTGATAAATTGAAAGGAAAGGGCATTGAAAAAAAATTTCTCACATGGCTTACAAATAATTTAGAGGGTAAAACTCCTAGATTCAAACTGGCCATTAAGGAAGAGATGGAATCAAGCAAATACGGTATTTTTTAAAAAAATTATGTAGGCCCTCGAGGGTAATCGAAACCCTGTCCGGGGATCCACAATCCCCTATACTAGCCACTGTACTACGAAGGCCACAAAAATAGAAAATCGTTTATCCTGTAATAATCTTTGATTTTAACACGATGAAAATTAGCCTGTAGATTTATTATTAACCAGTAGAAATTATAGACATGAGATTTTGGTGGGCAGCTATGGGAATAACAATCGCACTCACATGGGTCGGCGTTAATTACTTACTTCCATGGAAATAACCTAAAATTCAAGATGTAGAATTGATTCAAATGAATCGCTAGAATTTTTTATCAAAATAATCGATCGCTTTAAATTTGTTCGATCAGGCTATCATTCAACTTGAAGAAAGGATTCATCACTAATCGACTACATGGTGGAAAAAAACCCACAGGGTTATCGGTTGAAAGAAAGATAGAAACAGTTCAAGGTAAAAAATTTGTATGGCTTGATTTACAAAGTCCAGATAGAAACGATGTTGAGAAATTAGCTGAAACATATCATTTCAACACATTAAACATTGAAGATTGTATGACTAAATTTGAGCTTCCAAAATTAGATAGTTATGATGATCATTTCTTTGTAATATTGCATTTCCCTCCACTTTTACAACAGCCTGGAATTTCAAGAAATAGTCAACTTTCCATATTCATAGGAAAAGATTTTCTAGTAACTGTTCATCAAGGAGATTTAAAACCATTAGTGGATTTAGTGAATATTTGTAAAAATGATTTGGATCAACATAGAAAAGAAAGATTACTTGAAAAATCATCAGGATATCTACTTCATGAAATATTAGATATTCTAGTAGATGATCTCTTGCACATATCAAGAAAGGTAATTGCTAATTTGGATGACATTGAGGATGAGGTATTTGATGAAACAAAATCAGTTGCAAGAAACATTGCATTACTTAGAAGAGAAATCAACATTATGAGAAGAATAGCAAATCCATTAAAAAAATTCGTATTAGAGATTGCTAAAAATATTAAAAGATTTTCAGATGAAGAAGATCTCTCATTATATTTTGACGATGTAATTGATCATATTGATAAAGTAATTGAAACTCTGGAAGAATCCAGAGAAACGATTGAGATTTACAAAGATACAGATTACATGCTAAGTACTGAAAAAACAAACAAAATACTTGCAGCATTAACAATAATCTTCACATTTTCAATTCCTGGAACAGTTATTGCAGCATTTTATGGGATGAACGTAAATTTACCTGGAGGATTAAGTGATCATTCAACGTTTTTAGGACCATATACATCATTCATAATAATAATTCTAGTAGCAATAATACCAGTAGCAATAATGTTTGTTCATTTTAGAAAACTTGGTTGGATTAATAATTAAAAAAAATTAATTCAGTAACTTTTCATGCAAACTGACTTTCACTTTAGTTAAAGATAGTTTTAGATTATCAGGTAGTACAACCAACAATCCTGAATTATTTCCCACATTATTACAAATACCACTAAAACTATTGTGATTGATTGCAAAACATCCTTCTTTAGTATAAAAGATAAAAGAACGGTCTTCCAAATAATCTCTTAATTCAATTTCAGACGGTACAAAATAGACATCAAAAGCAGTATTTTTGTCATTTATAGAAACTGCAAATTCATAAGAAGTCAAATCTTTTGAAGTACAAATTGGTATGAATTGAGCGTATCCTTGTTTTATAATTTCTTTTTGTTTTTCTGAATTATATTTCTCATTTGGAATATTTGGATAAATTGATACGTATGGATCATTATTTAATTCAGTTCCTTGAATTAATTCAATACTATTACGAACACTGTCAATTGTATATCTATAAAGATGTGGTTTCCAACTAAATTCACAATTACTAAATTCATGTTTTAATTCAACAAACGATTTTTGCTTTTGATATTGTAGTTGATTGGAGTTATAATCAGCAAACATCGTAGTGTTTGAAGAATCATAATCGAATCCTTTAGCATTAGATTTTGAATTTGACCACACGTTTGTTATATCATAGATGATATTTCCAGGATAACTATTCCATTCAGGTTGAAGATGAACATAGATAGAATACTTGTTAATATCCTGACCATACGGGGAGTCAAATATCAAATGACCAAAAAGAGCATTGGATAAAATTAGAATAATAGCAATCAAAGGAATCAGAAAATATAAGTTATTTTTCATAAAATATATCCAAATATGATTTTTAAAAATATTATAAAATTATTGTCAATATTGGATTGCATAAGTATGGTGATAAATTAATGCCTATTCAAGATTATAGGAAATATGATTTCTCATAGCATAATGAGCTTAAATAAATACAAGATATGGTAACCTCAATTATGGGAAAAATTAGAATTAGAACAGGTAGAGGAACAGGAACAAGAGAAATTGATGACGGTGCAAAAGCTTGGGCTGGAGATGCATACCAAAAAGTGCAAGAAGAAAAGAAAAAACAAGCAGCAAATAGAATGGTTCACACAGGCAGAGGAACTGGTTCAAAACGATTAGGAGACGTGCCAAATGTAAAACCAAGACCTTCAACTGAGGGAATGACCAGAATCACAGGCAGAGGAACTGGTTCAAGAAAGAGCACAAATAAAGGATCATCATAAAAAACCTCAATTTTCATTTTTAAGCATATTATTCTAGTTTATACTGTTCAAAAAAAAGTATTGGCAAAATAATTACCAAATTTTCAAAAACTAAGAAATTTAATCTCACCATAACAGGTTTAAGATGACTTGAGTCAGGTTCTGAAGTGTTGCAAACTATTTACTTCATAAATTAAAGATGCCAATTATTATAATAAAATAACTATAAAAAAGAATTCACATGAATTTTAAATTTTTATATCAGAGTT